>Ga0335395_10000743_pt1 | contig 20591 bp, 15 predicted proteins | sample MAT02_FD_205744 | JGI IMG/M metagenome (GOLD analysis project Ga0335395, IMG submission 205744) | Freshwater microbial communities from Lake Fryxell liftoff mats and glacier meltwater in Antarctica - MAT-02 (spades assembly) (version 2) ...
CCTATTTTATCGCTCAAAGCTGTTTGCAACTCAGTCCGCTGTTCGACATCCAAAGTTTTTGTCCGCAGCGACAAACCGCGCTGTTCTTTGCCGATAACTTGAATGCTGCTACCAGCCAAACCTTGGGTATCGAGGACTTGGCGGACAGTGGCAATATCGATGGGTTTACAATTTTCCGGTTTCGTGCAGTCGAGTTCAAATTGCAGGCGAGTGCCGCCGATAAAGTCCAAACTGGGGCGCAGCGGTGCGCGGATGTCGGGACGAGTCCAAGAAATCGCCATCGATACTATACCTGCAAGGATAATAGCGGCGGAAATACTCCACCAGATCGATCGCTGTTTGATAACACTGAATTTCATAATTTGAAGTCAGAAGGAAGAGGGAAGTTCGGCAACGGATTGTGTAACGGATGTAACGGATGTAACGGATAAGAAGAAGGAAGTTAACTAACCGTAGGGTGCGTCAGGGGGAAAATTTGTAGCCTGTCGTCAAAACATTCTGACAGTAAACGCACCCTACAATAACTGACTACTGCCAACTGCCAACTGCCAACTGCCAACTGCCAACTGCCAACTGTCAACTATTAACAGTTTTCGACAAACCGGGACAAAACCACTCGGGTTTGCGTAGTTCGGGAAAACCCAACACTACCAAAAGTAGAGTGCGGCTGCAAGTAAGAGCAGTAAACATACTCACTGCTACGCCCAAGGCTAGGGTTACAGCAAACCCTTTGACTAAACCAGCGCCCAGCCAGAACAAAGCAGCACAAGCGATTAGAGTAGTTACGTTGCCGTCTAAAATGCTGGAAAAAGCGCGGTAAAAACCCGATTCTACCGATCGATAAAGCGTCTTTCCCGATCGCAACTCTTCCCGCGTGCGCTCAAAAATCAGTACATTAGCATCCACAGCCATGCCGATGCTGAGCACAAAACCAGCAATTCCCGGCAGAGTTAATGTCACTCCCAACAGCACGAAAGCGGCCCAAGTTAGCAAAGCATAAATTAACAAAGCAATATTGGCAATTACACCGGGGAGTCGATAGTAGCCAACCATGAAGATCAAGACTAAAATCAAGCCGCCGATACCGGCGGTAATACTGCTTTGAATGCTGTCTCGTCCCAAGCTTGCACCGATGGTGCGGTTCTCAATAATTTCCACCGGTACTGGCAAAGCGCCCCCGCGCAATTGCACTGCTAAATCATTAGCTTCTTGTGTTGTAAAACGACCTTGAATTACGGCATTGCCGCCAGTAATTCCTGTCTGGGCAAATTCCACACCAACTACAGGAGAACTGATCATTTTTTCATCTAGAAAAACTCCGAGAGTCCGTCCCGTGCCGGCTAAATTTTTAGTAAGTTCCCCAAATAATTCGCCTCCTTTAGTGTCGAAACGGAGAGCGACATTCCATTCATTACCAGTGGGTTGAGCTTGGGCATCTTTGAGGTTTTCGCCGCCGAGTCCGCTGCTTTTGTAGAGTTTGGCGATCGCCTCATAACTCCTTTTCAAAGCAGCCTGATTCTCTTTGATTCCAGCCTCATTTTTGCTAGTTTTTAATGCTGTTTGTTTTGCCACCAATTCCTGCTCCAACTGCCTTTCAATCGCTAATTGGGTTTCAGTTCCCGGCAGTTGTTCCCGGAAGTCTAGCTTGGCGGTGCCGCCCAAAACTCGTTCTGCTTGCTGCGGGTCATTTACTCCGGGCAACTGTACGAGAATTTGGTCTTGTCCTACTGTTTGCACTAATGCTTCGGAAACGCCCAAACCGTTAACGCGGTTTTCCACAATCCGCCGCACTGCTTCTAACATTCCCTGGTCAATTTTGGGAATTGCCGGGGTAGTTTTTACTTGAATTGTGAGTTGCGATCCTCCTTGCAAGTCTAATCCGAGCCGCGTCGGAATTGTTACTATTACAGTAATTGCGGCGATGACTAAAACAAGAATTAGGGCTAATACTGAACGTTGTTTTTGCATATTTAATTATTTATTAGTCATGGGTCATTGGTCATTGGTCATTAGTCATTGGTCATCGATCGGTAGTTAGGTAGAAGAAATAATCAATCTGTGCATCTGTGTTTTAGCATCAATGTCCTGCGGGCAGATATCGTCTTAGAGAACCACCAAACACTAATGACTAATGACTAATGACTAATGACTAATGACTAATGACTAATGACTAATGACTATTTATACTCGCAAAGCTACCATTTTTTGGACAGCTTCGATAATTTGGTTGGGCTGAACAATTGTCAGTTTTTCCAAATTGCCGTTGTATGGTGTGGGGATATCTTGGGAAGAAAGCCGCAAAACTGGTGCGTCTAGTTCGTCAAAGTAGCGATCGCAAATTGAGGCAATTAGTTCGGCACCAATCCCTCCTGTTTTCATGCACTCCTCTACAATAATTACTTTGTGAGTTTTGCGAATGGATTCGCCAATTGTCTCCATATCCAGGGGCTTGAGAGAAATTAGGTCGATTACTTCTGGATCGTAACCTTCTTTGACCAGTGCGGGCACGGCTTGCAAGACGTGGTGCCGCATCCGTGAATAGGTCAAGATAGTGACATCTTTGCCCGATCGCACAATTTCCGCTTTGTCTAACGGCACTAAATACTCTGTTTCTGGCAAGTTTTCTTTGAGGTTGTACAGAAGGACGTGCTCGAAGAACAGCACCGGGTTATCGTCGCGAATGGCTGATTTCAAGAGTCCTTTGGCGTTGTAGGGAGTCGAACAGGCGACTATTTTCAAACCCGGTACTGCTTGGAAATATGCTTCTAACCGCTGGGAATGTTCCGCGCCGAGTTGCCGGCCCACGCCGCCGGGGCCGCGAATTACCATCGGCATTTTGAAGTTGCCGCCGGAGGTGTAGCGCAACATTCCGGCGTTGTTGGAAATTTGGTTGAAGGCCAGGAGCAAAAAGCCCATGTTCATGCCTTCGATGATCGGGCGCAATCCCGTCATTGCTGCGCCTACTGCCATGCCTGTAAAGCTATTTTCGGCGATCGGGGTGTCGAGCACTCTGAGTTCGCCATATTTCTCGTAGAGGTCTTTGGTGACTTTATAGGAACCGCCGTATTGACCTACGTCTTCGCCAAGTACGAATACGGATGAGTCGCGGGCCATTTCTTCGTCTAACGCCTCGCGGAGGGCGTTGAACAATAGGGTTTCTGCCATAGGAGGTGAAGCAATGATTGCAGGAGGGTTAGATTAGAATCTTAACCTTTTGCGGTTGTGGATTTGAATGCGATCGCACATTTGGCAGTTAAGACGTGAGATTTTGCCAACACTTATCATAGAATTTGTCTTATGTCAATGAATGTTTAAGCTAAAATAATACTAACTTGCCTGCCCATAGCAGATAAATACCATGCTCCAGACAAAAAATCAACTAACTCTGGAAGAGTTTCTCACTCTCCCGGAAGGGGAAGGCGATATTACCTACGAACTGATTGATGGTCAAGCATTACCAAAAATGTCACCAAAGAAATTTCATTCTCGACTTACCAGAACCCTCATAAAACTCCTCGAACAGTGGGGTGATGAACGCGGAGAAATTGGTGTAGAATGGGCGGTCAAGTTAACTCGCAAGCGGCGAGACTGGGTTCCGGTTCCAGATGTTTTATATGTTTCTTACCAACGCTTATCTCCAGACTGGAATGAGGATGAAGCTTGTCCTGTAGTCCCAGAATTAGTGATAGAAATTATTTCACCGGAACAAACTTTCGGTCAGTTGGCTGCTAAAGCGAGAGATTATTTAGATGCTAAGGTATTGCGGGTTTGGGTAGTTGATAGCAAGGCGAGAAGTATTACAGTTTTTTACCCGGATGCAGCACCACAGACTTATATGGGAGATACGCTATTAACAGATCCACTTTTTGATGGATTAGAATTTACTGCGGAACAGCTATTTCAGATGGCAAAAATACCACCAAAGACGTACGGTTGAAACCGCGTCTGCACCAACGAATTCCGCCTCCGCGGAATCAAGATTATACGGCGGTTGAAACCGCGTCTACACAAACGAATTCCGCCTCCGCGGAATGACGATTATACGGCGGTTGAAACCGCGTCTCCACAAACGAATTCCGCCTCCGCGGAATGAAGAAAGTAACGCATTTTTATGAGGTACTCTTCAACCCCTCTGAGCTCGGGTTTTGTCTGTGTAGCCGCGGTTTCAACCGCCCGGTCGTTAATCATGAATAGTGAATTTTGTCAAGCTTCTGCATTTAGATTTCTGAAAAATGTTTTTGCAACAAATCGTGAATAAATCGATAACGCCGATCGCCCGTTTTTTGTAGTAGTCGGCGATCGACACCAGCATCAAGAAAACGCTGGTAATCCCAAGGAATATGGCCACTAGACCACAGCACGAGGCGCAATATCAAACTGTCAATCGCCGGAATTGCAGGCAACACAGCACTAATTACCGCCACTACAGCACCCACAATCAACCCCAAAACAGACCCGGAAACTAGGGTGACAATTAATCCAAAAATTACCCAAATCAGCCCGCCAACTAGCTTAACTCCAAACTGATACTTGCGTCGCTCCTCGCCTGTTTCCAGCCAGCTTGACGGTATGCGATCGAGGTAAAATTCTTGAATTCCTTGCTGTTCCATCTTTTTCGCCAGCCATCCCAGCCAGTGGCGAATTTGTGCCGATCGCAGTTCCTTATTTCTGGGATACTGTTTCACTTCCCCAGTCATTTGTCGGCGAATGTAGGCAGTTAACAGATATTTGCGCTGTTCTTCTGCGGAAGTTATACGCTTCCAAGATTCGATTAAAATATCCTCGTAAGCTAGAGCCATCATGCTCAAAAGTAAGGGGACTTTTGCTAATTTCAACAACTCCGGCTCGTTCTCAATGCTATACCAAAGTTCGCGGCTTCTGGCTTCTAGCAGATAATTTTGAACTTGAGTTGCTGTTAAAGGTTTCAACAAAACGGCTGCTTGCAATTTAAATCTAGTTTGGCAGTTTTTGTAAACTTCAAAACTGCTGCAAACGACTAAATGTTTTGGTTTGAATTCACTTTCAATAAACTGATTGATTGCTTGAATGCAGCTATTTTGGCGGTGGGTTTCAACTTCGCCCAAACCGTCGAGGAGAGGCAACAATTTTTGTGCGGCGAGCCATTTTTTGCCGATCGCAGGAGAGATGCCGTATTTGAACTTAAGTTGAGCAATTAACCAATCGGCGATCGCCCCGGATTCTGCTTTCCACGATCCGAGTTCAAACAACACTGGTATTGGGAAACTAGGATCTTTTTGGGCGCGGGAAACTAACACCAGAGCCAATTCTAGCAGCGTCGTGGTTTTGCCGGCACCCGTGGCTCCCAAAATCACCAATTTGCCGCCGGTGCGATCGAACACTTTAGAAATGCTAGCTTTGGGAGGAAGCCGAAAACTCGGACGGTTGCCCGCTTTCACTTCCACATCCCAACAGCGGCTAACGCCGACAGGCTGGGAGTCTTGGCTGAGGTTAGCCAACACAGCAGCGTGCAAAGATTGCGATCGGCCTGCTTGGATTTCCCGCTGCACCTCCGAAAGCAGTAAATCGCGAGGCGGTTGTAATTTGTGAGGAATCAATCTTGACATTTTAGTTACTCGGCTCAACCTCACCTTGGATGCTTACCTTGCCCGACTTGCGTACAATTGGCTCACAGCAACAGTAACATCACTACAGGGGTTTAGTATATATGCAGTGAATTATTGTGGCAATTGTCGATCGAAGATTTTCGGAAAAAAAATCCTGAACGATTGGTTTAGACTAAGTATTTTCACTATGGATTAAATAGCCACAGCAACTGGGCAACATAAATTATCAGTATATATACATAGGAGTTAGTTATGCCGTTTACTTCTACTCAAATCATCGTAGTGGGCTTAGCAGGGCTAGCAACGGCTGTCGGAGTGGCTAGTGCAACTATACAACACTCGCGATCGCCCCAATCGCCCAATCCTACCATTACAGAATCCGTAACATCGCCCAGAAACCCGATCGTACTGGTGCCGACAAACAATGGCGAATCTGAACAACCTGAACCTCTACAAGCAACAATCTCGCCCATTGAGTCTGAGGAATCTGCACCACAACCTGCAAAAACGCCTGTAGTTGAACCCTCGCTAATTACAGGAGTTTCGGAGTCAAAAAACGAGCCTGTGGTGATCACGCCTCCAAATTCGGGCTGTAGAATCATCCAAGCTGTAGTCAACGATCCGAATCCACCGCTGAATGTGCGATCGCACCCGCGAGTAGCCGACAGCAAAATAGTAGGAACACTTAAAAATAATAGCTTTGTTACCATCGTCGAAGAACAAAACGGGTGGTTCCGAATTACCGATCCTGTTTCCGGTTGGATTGCCAAAAACCGCACCGAAAGCAGTTGTGCAAAAGTCACACAAGAGATCAATTTCTTGTCGGGAGGAGATGAGGCGATCGTTAAAGGTAGAATTATCGGAGGTGGCAGTCACTCTTACAGAATTTACGCTGCTAAAGGTCAAACAATGACTGTTAAGAATCGGCAAGGTGTTTTCCCACTAATTATGACTCAGAATGGCAAATCTTTGACTGGAGATAATTATACAGGCAATGAAACTGAGTGGACGGGAAAAATACCTGTTACTGGCAATTACACATTTGAACTAGACTCAAATTTCCGGGGATTTGTCTACGAATTTTCGGTAAAATTACGATAATTTTTTTGACATCTCTAGGGGCAGGCCAGTGCCCATTGGTGTCAACTTAAGTCTGAAAACCTTTGTATCTCTCGTTTTTAGCAAAGGCCAGATCCCCCTAAATCCCCCTTAAGAAGGGGGACTTTGAAAAGATTCTTGTCCCCCCCTTCTTAAGGGGGGTTAGGGGGGATCTGGCCTGGGCGGTAAACAGCAGTCTGTAACTACGTTTGATGTTAAGTTGACACTAATGGGCACTGCCGTGTCCCTAGCTTTTAATAAATAGTATAATCAAGGAATCGCCCCCAGCGAGATATCAAGAATCGCGAATTTCTGCCAATCTTCCGAATCAAAGTGCCACCATTCTGTTGTGATACCAACAAATCCCTGTTTTTTCATCGCATCTTCCAGTAATTGACGATTTTTCCGAGATTTGGCGCTGCCTCCTCGGTAATCCCTATGGGCTTTTGTGGTAAAATCATCGAAGGGCGTGGGCATCTCTAATTCTTTGCCAGTGCGATCGACCAAAGTCAAATCAATAGCAGCACCGCGATTGTGCCGCGAACCTCTAGCAGGATTAGCAACATAGTTCGGATCTGGCAAAAATTCCCACATTTGCTTAGTCACAGAGAAAGGTCTGTAACAATCGTAAACTTTCAAACCCAGTCCGCTTTTTTCTAAATCTGTTTGAACTAGAGATAACTTTTGAGCAACTGAACTTCTCAAAGCACATTTGGCGATCGGATAAAGTTTTTGTTTCAAGAAATTGTTAGTCGTGGCGTAGCGAATATCGAGACGAATATTGCGATTGACAGTGCGGATATCAACCAGCCGCGCCCAACTGGGAAGTTGACTCATGAAAACACTTTCAGGTGCTACTAAGGTTGGTTCTGCTTGGGTAATTTGCACTTGTGGCGACTCCATTGCGCGGACAAATGTTGGATGGTGCAGACCGATCGCACATAGCAATACTAACATAAATGCGATCGGATATTTTCCAAAACGATTAAATTTCATAGCTTTAACAGTTGACAGTTAAACCCTCTGTGAATTTCCCAACAGTCTGTTTAAATCGCCGATCGCTCTAATCTTGAAACACCATAATACTCCCCGAATAACAAGCCACCCAAACCTGATTAGTTTCTGAATCGTAAGTAATGCCGATCGGGCTGGCGTTCACATTCACGGTTTGTAGCACCTTCAAATCGCTCGATCGCACCTTGCTGACAGTATTAGATCCATAATTCACCACATAAATGAGTTTACCGTCACCAGAAATTGTCATGCTGCGAGGTTGACTTCCCGTCGAAACTCTATCCACAACCTTACCACTTTTTAAGTCAATTTTTGCGACATTCCCTTCACCATTCAAAGTCGCGTAAAGATACTTGCCATTAGGATCGATTACCAAATGACGCGGCGCATTGCCCATATTTCGCAGCCATTCTACCGAAAAATCCATCAAATTGACCTTAGCAATATCTGAAGAACCCATCACAGCAACGTAGGCACTTTTTGAGTCGGGAGTTACCACAATACCCCGAGGATATGCACCCAATTTTATTCGTTCAATTTCTCGGTTTTTATTGATATCAACTATGCTCAAATCCCAACTGCACCAATTGGTAGCGAGGGCGAAACGATTGTCAGGTGAAACAGCATTGAATTTGGGAACAGCACCCACAGGAATGACGTTTTCTATTTTCAAAGTTTCGGTATTGATCCGGTACAGGAAACTTTGGTCATGTTTTGCCGCTGGGGAACACCGATCGCTCCCGGGATTGTCAAACCCGGAACCGTACATTTGATAGTTGGATACATAGGCATATTTGCCGTCTGTTGAAAAAGCTGCTTCTACGGGAGAACCTTGATAATTACCTTTAAATTTAGAAAAGCCAAACTTCGACAAGTTTACTCGATCGGAAATAGTTTTGACTAATTTAAAATTTCGATCGTAAACTGTGATTGTATGATTGTACATCATGTTTTGAGCAAAAAACAAACCTGCTCCCGAATGAACTATTGATTTCGGCGATATTTTGCCGTAAATTGTTTTTTTCAAGGTCATTTTACCTTGAGTATTTTCGGTTTTTTGGGGTGGTAATTGACTTTCTTTGTTTTCGGAATTTTTCGCGGGAATTTCTGTTTTAAATGGTGGGAAAGATGGTTCTTGAAAAAAAGGTTTGTTTGGCTGATTTTTAGTTTTATCTTCTAGTTGGTTGCTGTTTTCTCTGGCGCTAGCAGATGGTGAAGATTCAGCTAAATCGGCTGATGTTTTGCCCGCAGATTCATGATCGACGATCGGGCTTGCGGACTTAACCTTTAGGGCTGACAAGGTTTGAGGGCCGACGATCCCGTCAACTTTCAGGTTGTTTTCTGCTTGAAACTTTTTGACAGCAGCATGGGTGAGGACACCGTAAAAGCCTGTGGGTTTGGCGCGAAAATACCCTGCGTCTTCGAGAGTTTTCTGGAGTTGGGCAACTTTTGGGCCTGAATCGCCTTTTTTGATGGCTGCTAGTGCGGGATTGACTAAATTGGCTATGAGAGCGATCGTCAAGAAGAGTAAAGGAGTCGAGGCTAAATTCAGATGCGTTTGAGAATTAGTTTTTTGAAGCTGACATCTTGTACCATTTTCATGAACAGGCAAGATGCCTGTTATACAATAGTTCAAGTTGTTTGTGAAGTGGGTATCTTGCCCGCCCCTGAAAGCCTGATTTGTAGGCGTTTCCCAAATTTCCGCTAAATGCAGATAAGCCAGTCCGTCCATAGTTTTTACCGAGTATTTCTGGTGCTATGATACACCAGTTAACATTGATTAAAGGGAAAATTTAATTATAATTAAACCTAGAGTGAAATCTCCGACCAGTTTTTAATGGTGTAAGCAAGTAGGAGCGATCGACAATGTTGAGTTTGGAACAAACAACCGCAGAATCAATACCCGCAGAGTCCTGCCAGACAGTGCTGTGGGATGGTGACGGCGGACTTTGCCAGCGGGCTTGGGTAGAAATCGATTTAGCAGCTTTAACTCACAATGTCAAACAGCTTAAAAATCTCTTATCTCCCCACACACAACTGATGGCAGTTGTGAAAGCGGATGCTTACGGGCACGGTGCTGTCGCAGTCAGTCAAACCGTTTTGTCAGCAGGTGCTAGTTGGCTAGGTGTGGCGACAATTCCAGAGGGAATTGAATTGCGAGAAGCTGGGATAGAAGCGCCGATTTTGTTGTTGGGGGCAACTCATACAGCTCAACAGGTAAAGGCGATCGCCCAATGGCACTTGCAACCCACTATTTGTACTGCCAAACAAGCCCTGATTTTTTCGCAAGTTCTTGTCAGTCTCAATCAATCTTTGCCAGTTCACGCTAAGTTAGATACGGGAATGTCTCGATTGGGTGCGCCCTGGCAGGAAGCAACAGAATTTGTGCAATTAGTCAAGGGGTTGCCCAATTTAAAATTAGCCAGCGTTTATTCTCACTTGGCGACAGCCGACAGTCTCGATACCGCAGTTATGAAAGAGCAGCACGATCGGTTTAAATGGGCGATCGCCCAAATTAAAACATCAGGAATTAACCCCAGTAGCTGGCACTTGGCAAACTCTGCTGCTGCCCTCGCTGACCCCGATTTACACTACGATTTAGTGCGAGTCGGTTTAGCTACCTACGGTCTTTATCCAGCTCCTCACTTGCAAAATGTTGTGGATTTAAAGCCCGTAATGCAGGTAAAAGCTAGGGTGACGCAGGTAAAAACAATTGAAGCAGGAACTGGCGTTAGTTATGGGTATCAATTTATTGCTCAAAGACAAACGAAAATTGCGGTAGTTGGTGTAGGCTATGCGGACGGAATTCCGCGCAATCTTTCTAATAAAATGCAGGTTTTAATTAGGGGTAAATTCGTGGCGCAAGTGGGAGCCGTGACGATGGATCAATTAATGTTGGATGTTACCGATATTCCCGACTTAGAAGTTGGTGAAGTGGTGACTCTGTTGGGCAAAGATGGGGGAAATCAAATTACTGCTGACGATTGGGCTGCGACTTTAGGAACTATTTCTTGGGAAGTTCTCTGCGGTTTTAAACACCGATTGCCTCGGGTTGCAGTCAGTAGTCAGTAGTTATTGGTTGTTTGTTATTGGTTAGTGGTTATTGGTTGTTTGTTATTGGTTATTATTATAATCAATAGGATTTACACAAACTTTATACATAGGGTGCGCAGCTCGTACCCTATGTATAAAGCGATACGGTTCAGATAAGGAATGAGAATTAAATAACTTCCACAAGTTTGTGGGATGGGCGTCCCGCCCGTCCTTTTTGGACGGTTCAGATAAGGAATGAGAATTAAATAACTTCCACAAGTTTGTGGGATGGGCGTCCCGCCCGTCCTTTTTAGACGGGCGGGACGCCCATCCCACAATAACAATTAAAATTGTAAGTTATTTAATTCGCGATCCTAAGATGATCGTAGAGACAAAATCATCTGAAAAACAGATACTGCGATTGCTTCGCTATTCGCTCGCCATGACAAAAAAGCATTAACTGAACCGTATTGATGTATAAACAGTTTACGGATAAGTCCTCCAATTCCCCATTCCCAATTCCTAATTCCCAATTCCCAATTAATATGACAGCCATCAGTACATTTATGCCAATAGCCCAAACCTTGTATTCTCAGCTAGATACAGAAAGAGTTCAAGCTTTTCAAGTAGCCCAAGAATTCTCGAAAAAATTAGTAGAATTGGGGTTTCAAATTGTACCTCAAGTGCTGTGGGCGATCGGCATTTTGTTAATTACGCGAGTTGCGATCGACTTTGCGGGCCGCCTGACTCGCCGAGCTCTGAGTCGCACCGAAGCCACGCTGCGGAAATTTTTAGTTCAAGCTGCTGAAATTGCGATTTTGGTAGTGGGTGTAGTCGCGGCTTTGAGTAAGTTGGGCATTCAAACTACTAGCGTGGTTGCGGTGGTGGGGGCTGCGAGTTTGGCCATCGGTTTGGCGTGGCAAAATACTTTGTCGCACTTTGCTGCTGGGGTAATGTTGATTAGTTTGCGGCCCTTTGAAGTCGGAGATGCGATCGAAGGTGGGGATGTTAAAGGAGTCGTGGACAGCATCGGGATTTTTTCAACAACGCTGGTGACAGACGATCATGTCAAAATTATTGTACCCAACAATAAGTTATTTGACGGTACACTGAAAAATACAACGGCGATGGGAACGAGAAGGGTAGACTTGAAAATTGATATTGGCGATCGTCCGATCCGTCCGACTATGGCTGAGTTACTAGAAATTGCCAACTCCCACCCGCTGGTTTTGGAGAATCCGTCCCCGACTTGTTTGGTGGCTGAGATTACTCCAGATTCAACTATTTTATCTCTCCGGCCTTGGTGTGCATCTGTAGCCTACGAACAAGTGCGATCGCAAGTTCAAGAACACGTCAAAGAAGCAATGAATGCCCAAAAAAATTAAGAATCATAAATCTCAATTTCAACGCTAAAATAGACCTCTTGCAAAATTCATTTTAATCAAATTTTGTAACAGGCAAGATGCCTGTTCCACAAGAAAAAATGTTTTTTGTGGAACGGGCATCTTGCTCGTCCTAGTTATTTTTGCAATCTTGTCTAATCTTCAAAAAAACTTATGCACAAATGCTATATGTAGATGCGCAATGCGCACCTCACACCTGTTATAGTCAGTCTAAAATCTAAAATCTAAAATCAATGAATAAGTGGTCTCCGCAGGAAATTTTGCAAGAACCGGGCGTCAGGATGTCTGCAACCGAGAAACAAGCAATTCTCAAAAAATTCCCGCCTCCCGACCAAAACGGTCAAATCTACGCCGACGGCATTTTTGAAGGCGGTGGCGTGCGCGGAGTTGCGTTTTTAGGAGCACTCAGATGCTGCAATGATTTGGGTATCCGCTGGCGAAAATTGGCGGGTACTTCTGCCGGTGCAATTACCGCCGCAGTATTGGCAACAGACTTGTCAATGGATGACTTAGAGGAACTGTTAGGACAGCTCGATTACAGCATATTTTTGAGCAAAAAAAATAGTCCTTTAATTATCAATGGTGACCCAGCAGACGATTTGCAATCCCCGGTTTGGACGCTACTTTTTTTAACAATTAGTCGTCAGATGGGAGAATATTCTTCACTACCTTTCCGAAACTGGCTGGAAACAACACTAGCCAAAGGTCATCTGCATACTTTTGCCGATGTTAAACAGGTAAAAGACCGCGAATTAAAAGTAGTAATATCCAACCTTACCCGTGGTGAAATGTTGGTAATACCCGACGACTTGCAGCGGAGCGAATCTGCGGATTCCGATGCTTTGTACCAGCAGTTGCAGCTTAAAAGCGCTGAAGATTTTAGCGTAGCTGAGGCGGTGCGGTTGTCGATGAGTATTCCGCTATTTTTTGAGCCGGGAAAACTGGGTAATGACTTAATTGTCGATGGGGGCATTCTGAGCAATTTTCCGCTGTGGATTTATGACAAACAATCTGGTTCGACTCCCATCGCACCTCGTTGGTTTACTTTTGGATTTCGATTAATTGATACTGGAATTGAGAATAAGGTGAACATCAACAGTCCGGTGTCAATGCTGGCGTCGATGTTCACCACGATGATGAAAGCAAGGGATAGATATCACCAGCGGGAGATGGATCGAGGCAGGGTGATTAATGTGGATGTGACTGAAGCTAGGGTGACGGCGACGGATTTTAATCTTGATGCCGATCGCAAGGCTATACTGTATCGGTTGGGATATTTGTATACTAAGAGATTTTTTCTGAGTTCCAATTTTAGTTGGGAAAAGCACTTGAAGGCTAGGGGATTTGGGGAATAGGCTGGCGATCGGGCATCGGGCATCGGGAATAGTTTTTTTCTTCTCTTTTACCAAACAGAATTGGTTTAAAGCCGGAACCCTTGTAGGGAGAAATTAAAATCAGACTATTCATTACTCCAATCCTCTTCCTTCCAGGTAGAGGTCGCCCTCATCTGTCAACTGTCAACTGTCAACTGAATGAAATCCGTGTCAAAATCCGTGTAGTGCCTTCTTTTTTCAATACAGTGTCAGGGATTGAAAGTTTTTTGAGTTTAGGGGTTGCCAACGTCTGGATGTGTGTGCTATGCTTAGTTGCTGTCATCTGGAGAGGTGGCTGAGTGGTCGAAAGCGGCAGATTGCTAATCTGTTAAGGGTGTTATCACCCTTCGGGGGTTCGAATCCCCCCCTCTCCGTTTTATCTAATCTATTGTCTGGGATGATTCACTTTTGTCTGTCCCAGTTGATGGATGCTGAATGTGGATTGTAGGCTGGCAATCTATTTTAGCCGACATCTTTTCACTCAAAACAAAGCGTCTGAATTACTCCAGACGCAATGAACTTTTATCAACTCAATATTGCTCGACATTTTCCAACATCTGATTCACAGACTCACCTCGTTGCAGCGCTTCCCAATCAGAAGTAATCGGTTGGAAAGAACAGTAGCACAGCACAATTCGCAAGTCAGTATCAAAGGAAGAAAACTGGTGAACGCTAGTAACTATCCAATCTCCATCTTTCCCGTGAGTTATTCCATTACCGGAGTCAGATACATTGTCATAGTCGCGGGTTCTGTCCCCCGGCTGGGGAAGAATTGGGTTTTCTTCCCAACTCCAGTTTTCCCAAAGAATATCAGTTAAACCGCCCCTCGGCATAAGCTGGCGTTGTTCCCAACCGGGAGCACTCATGGTTTCGGCTTTGTAGACAATCCAGATTTTTTTTGCCATCTGTCCTCCCTTTGCTTTAGTCTTGGTAATCTTGCCATGTATCCTGAAACGAGGTTTGTTCGCCATCAAACACGCAGGCCACATCAGGGGGGCTGTTGCGGCTGACTCGGATTTCTTTTAACCGCCAGTTGTATTTTTCGCCCATCTTTTTACCCAAGATAGTACGGATTTAGCGTTTTGTTCGAGGATGCGATCGATATTGTCGGGGGAGATTGAGTCATAATTTATCTACTCCACTTTCAACACTGCTGAAATTATACTGCAACGCCATCAGGCATAGCGACAGGTAAAAACCTGTCGGTTGTCGGCATTACGGATATTTCCTGCGCTCAACTTATGCAAATAAATTAGTTCCTCGGCTCATTTTTACAGAACAGCAGGCAGAAGGAACCTTACAATAGCGACATTCCCAATCGCTAGGTTTTGGCTTGGGAGGTTGAGAATTACAAAGCATGGCAATTAACTGCTGCAAACGCTGTCTGAATTGCTCATCAACATACCACTTGGGCAAATCTAAAATTTGATCTCGATAAACTAAGCGACCGTGGGGAATGTGACCTTTAAACAGATGTTTGGTTTCGGGCGCAAAGGGCAACATTGACATATAGAGAAGCACTTGCATTTTATGGGAATCTTTGGGTTTACCTGTTTTGATATCTTCGACAACTGCCCAATCATCTTTGATGGCAATAATGTCTGGTCTGCCGGCAACGCAGATATCAAAAGTTTGACCTTGATATTTGAAGGAATTTTGATTTTCCACATAGACGGTGAAGCCTTCTTTTTCTAATTGTGAAGCTCGTTTATCCACCGTCTCATCGTGTTCTGATGGGTCATAGGTACTCGGTTGTTTTTCAAATTGATAATGAGTTCGTTGCCATAATGCGTGTAGGCAATCTTTTTCGATTGCTAAAGGTTCGGCAAGCCCAGTTACAGTGGCGTAGGGATTGAATCTTTTTTGCGCTTGTGTGGGCATATTTTTTAGAGGTGTGTTTGGGATGTCTTTACGATGACACCCACTCCCAAATGATGTCTAGTTAATTTCAGATAATTGTTGGTGATAATAAATGAGGATTTTGAGTGATTAAATAATTGCAAATAATGTCAAATTATGGCAAATAATTTTAAATAATGACTTGCGCTAAGGAGTTGCCAGCTAGAAAAAAGCTTGCTAAGATAAGCTGATAAGGCTGAGTTATGGCAGTGGATGTATGAATCTTAAGCAAAATTTTCAAAACCAAATCGCTGAATCGCTATTTCCTGGAAACCTGAGTGAGGAGAAGGCTTGTTTTCTTCGGCGATTCGCCCCGGAGAATCACCCGGATAACAGAGTAAGCACTCATAAAGAAATTGCTAAACTAATGAAAAGTGATTTAACGGTTTATTGCGAAGACAAAATAAATCAAACCATTCGGAAAGTGATTGAGGTAGTTCATAAAGCTTACGAAGAAGACATGAAAGCGGATGGCGTGAATACTGAGGGGTTGTTAAATCTTAAAGCAGGGGGGACACTTAAAGGAAAAGAGGATGAAGAGAGTGACAAAAAATTTAGTCCTTGGAAAGAGGCTTATAAGTGGCTGTGGAATCATAAATACCTGCGGTGGGTTGATATTAATGGTTGGGAGATTTTAAAGAAACAAGCTAAAACTGCTCTCGATTGGATACAGTTTTTAACTGAGCAGGAAATGGCATCAGTGGGAGTTGATACTAGAGCACTTAAGCCGCTATCGCCTCGGTCTTCTGCACAAAAAATTGACCCCATAATTCCAATTAATCAGCCGTTGTCGATGATTGTAGATTTGGCATATCCTAACTATCAAATGCTTTTGTTGTATCGCAGCGCTGAGACGAAATATGTACTCTGTCCATCTTTGGGATATGCACCTAATGGTGTGAATAAACCACCGATGACGCTGCCTCAAGAGGGTTCGGTGGCACATGATAATAAAGAAACGTTTACTTTTGAAGAACTAGGAAAGGAAGAATTTTTAGCAATTGCAGTGGAGAATCCTTTAAATTTAGATTGGTTGGCTCCCTGTAAAGATGAAGATCTACCTGTGTGGAATGCTGAACGTCTTAAGGAGTTATTTGAACAATTGGAACAGCAAGACACTTGGCAAATTTTTTATCAAAGTTTTGAGGTCGTGTAAACTGCCTAATTGTAGTTGGGAGTCATAAAAATAATCAAAGAGAAGAGAGGAAAATAACAATGTACGAAAATCGCATACCCGCCTATTTGCAACTCATTCAAAAACTGCTCGAATCTTCTAAAGGGGAAGAGTTGCAAATATTAAACGCACAGTCCGAGTTACTCGATCCCGGACTTTTGAAAACGATTATTGCAGTTGCTAAACAATTTTATTATAATGGCAACCAAAATGAGGCTACGTTTTTAACTAACATTTCCTTACAATTGAGTGAATTTATCGGTAGCCAACAGCAGCCAGCAGTAATCAGAAAACAGACAGCAGATATTCTCTCGGATTGGGGATGTGATCAATATGAGATGAGTCAATTTCTTGTAGCTTGTAAGTGCGGACACCAGTGCCTTATCACTTATCAAGCCATTCACGACCGCCAAGGGGAAGCGGGTTCTTTGACAAATTTAGGTCTTGCTTACTGCTCTCTGGGAGAATATGAACGAGCAATAAATTACCACGAAAAGTCTTTAGCCATTCAACGAGAAATCAAAAACTGCCAAGGGGAAGCGATTATTTTGGAAAATTTAGCTATTGCTTACTGCTCTTTAGGAGAATATCAACAAGCTATAGCTCTGCATCAACAGTCTTTAGCCATTTGTGGGGAAATCAAAGACCCCCACGGAGAAGCGACTTCTCTGAGAAATTTAGGAAATATTTACCTCTATTTAGCACAATATGAACAAGGGATATATTTTCACGAAAAGTCTTTAGCCATTAGTCAAAAAATCGAAGACCCTCTTGGGGAAGCGATTTCTCTGGGAGGCTTAGGAACTGCTTATCTCTCTCTAGGAAAATTTGAACTAGCGATATATTACCACAAAGAATCTTTAGGTATTAGTCAGAAAATTAAAAACCGTCAAGGGGAAGCGATTTCTTTGGGAGGCTTAGGAACTGCTTATCTCTCTCTAGGAAAATTTGAACTAGCGATTCGTTTATTTGAACGGTCTTTAAACCTTTTTCAGGAAATCAAAGACCCCAAAGGGGAAGCGAATTCTCTGAATAGTCTAGGTCTTGCTTACTGCTCTCTGGGAGAATATAAACAAGCAATGACTTACTACAAAAAGTCTTTAGCCATTAGTCAGAAAATCCACGATCTTGAAGGGGAAGCGAATTCTTTGGGAAACTTAGGTAACACTTACTCCTATTTGGGACAATATGAACGAGCAATTGATTTCCATCAACAGCAATTAGTCATTTGTCGGGCAATCAAAGACCCCAGAGGGGAAGCGACTGCTCTAGGAAACTTAGGTGCTGCTTACCAATCTCTCAGACAATATGAACGAGCAATTGATTTCCACCAACAACAATTAGCCATTAGTCAGAACATCAAAGACCCAATAGGGGAAGCGGTTGCTCTAGGAAACTTAGGCCAGGCTTACTTATCTCTGAGACAATATGAACGAGCGATCCCTTGCTCCGAAAAGTCTTTAGCCATTAGTCACGAAATTAAAGACCCCCAAGGAGAAGCGAATTCTTTGGGAGACTTAGGTAATGCTTACTACTGTCTGGGACAATATGAACGAGCAATTGATTTCCACCAACAGAATTTAACGATGAGTCGGGAAATCAAAGACCGCCAAGGAGAAGCAATTTCTCTGCTCAATTTAGGCAGTGCTTACTGGCAATTGCAGCAACCAGAGAAGACTATTGATAACTACCGAAACTCCCTTAAAATTGCTACTCCCAAAACCATACCACCCCTATGCTTCAAAGGCGGTAAAAACCTCGGCAACATCGCCTTTACCCAAGGCAACTGGCATCTCGCCAAAGAAGGATACGAACCCGCCATGCAAGCAGTCGAACAACTCCGCAAAGGTTCAACCACCGACAAACGCCGCCAAGAAATCATTGCAGAAGCCATCTCTGTTTACGCCAACGCCGTCCAATGCTACATCAACCTCAAACAATACGATAAAGCCGTCGAAACCGCAGACCGTTCTCGTTCCCGCCACCTCGCCGACTTATTCGCCAGCAAAGACCTCTACCCCCAAGGCGAAATTCCCCCCGAAGTCGAAGCATACTATCGCCTGCAACAACAAAGCGATCGTTTGCGTTCTTCTGACAATGACAGAATGAAAGCACTCGCCACCACTCCCCAACAAACCCCCAATGGCGACGCTATCATCGAAAAGATTAAAGAATTAGAAGCGGAAAAACAGCAAGCTTGGCTGAAAATTCGCAGTAAAGACGAAGTTTTGGCGGGTCAATTGCAACCAGATCCCCTGAGTTTCGACCAGATGCAAGCCTTAATTCCCGATACCGAAACCGCCATCCTCAATTTTTACACCACTGATGAGCATACCCACATTTTCATATTGCGGCAAAATCAACCGCCCCACCTCCACACCTGCGAAGGTCAAGGACTTGAAACCTTGCAAAATTGGCTATTCAAAAACTGGTTAAAACCTTATAAAGAAAACCAAACCGCATGGCAAAATCAAATGGGTGAAGTTCTCCACGAACTCGCTAACCGCCTGCAAATAAATCAATTAATTTCCCAACATCTCAACGGCATTCAAGAACTGATTATCATCCCTCACCTGTACCTGCATCAAATTCCTTTTGCTGCCTTACCATTAAACGAGATTCCCATTCCCCAAAGCCATACAGCCTCCGACAGAACACGCGGCTTAAAACCTCTCAGCAAACCCACCATCACCCCTGCCAAAACCCCACCCCAAAAACAACCCGAATACCTCAGCGATAAATTCCGCCTCCGCATCGTTCCCAGTTCCCAAATTCTCAACTTTTGTCACCAGCGAGGCAACATCAAACCTGCCACAATGGGAATCGTGGAAAATGCCACAGGCGACCTCGTTTTCACTGGCTACGAGTGCGAAACCCTGGCAACCATGCACCAAATTGATAAAAATTCCCGCCTCCAATACCAGCAAGCAACTATTAGCAACTATGAAAATCTACTAAACCAAGTGCAAGTCCTCCATTCCAGCCATCACGCCAGTTCCGATCTGAATAATTCCTTGGAATCAAAACTGCTATTATCCGACGGCGACATCAACCTCGCTCGCATTTTTACCTGGAGATTTACCGACTTAGCCGAAGTGTTCCTCTCCTGCTGCGAAACCAATTTAACCCTCACCCAAATTACCGACGATCCGCTTTCGATTGCTAGCGGTTTCCTCTGTGCTGGTGCTAGAAACGTGGTAAGTACATTGTGGGCGGTGGATGATTTAGCAACGGCTTTATTTTGCATTTTATACTATCAGGAAAAGCAGGATAAAAGCCGTTCAGAGGCAATCTGCCAAGCTCAATTTAAGCTACGCCACTTGACAGGCGATGAGTTATCTGTTAATTATAAACAGCAGTTACAAGATTATTTCGATCGGCAACCCAGCGGAGAACAGCAAACAGAAATTGTCAAAAATGTGCGAGTGCGATTAGATTTGCTGTGTCGGGAAACATTGCCCTTTGTCAGTCCCCATTATTGGGCGGGGTTTGTATCCCAGGGTTTGGCGTAGGAGAAACAACAGCATTTAGAAAATTTCCTGGGTAGCCTATCCTTTTTCTTCCCTTGAGTCGCGACTTAGGCTGTACGAGAGCTAAAGTCGATCGCCCAAGCTAAGATAGAGAAGTAAGCTTTTGACATCAGTAATGGTTGAATTGCTAGAAATCCCCAAAGCGCAACAGGTAGTGATTACAGATGATGCGCTGACAGTCGATCTATCTGATGGTCGTACTATTTCTGTACCTTTAGCGTGGTATCCTCGGCTGTTACACGGTACACCGGGCGATCGCAATAATTGGCGATTTATTGGTGAGAATCAGGGAATGCACTGGCCCGAACTTGACGAAGATATCAGCGTCAAAAATATCATTCTCGGTAAACCGTCTGGAGAAAGTCAGAAGTCATTTCAGCGGTGGTTAGACGATCGCGCAAACAAAGTCTAATCAAACCAGGTTTTCTGTTAGATTAGACAGACTCACCTCGTTACGGCAGTTTCTCTCGTAACGAAAGCCA
>Ga0335395_10000746_pt1 | contig 20561 bp, 15 predicted proteins | sample MAT02_FD_205744 | JGI IMG/M metagenome (GOLD analysis project Ga0335395, IMG submission 205744) | Freshwater microbial communities from Lake Fryxell liftoff mats and glacier meltwater in Antarctica - MAT-02 (spades assembly) (version 2) ...
AACTAACCATATCATCTACCCTGCCCTTACTAGGCATGACAGCACCTATCATGGCATAGCACATAAGATACAGATAAGATGCAATTCTGTTCTGTTCTGTTCTGTTCTGTTCTGTTAGCAGAGAGACAGATTATGATGGCGCTAAAGCTGAAGTTCCTCCCTGATTACTCCACATCTGCATGTCTATATGAAGCATGCTCAGTGGCTAAGTAGCCAATATATCGAACTATAAGAAAGTGAAACAAAAAAAAGAGCCCACTTTTACCCATTTCGCAAAAAATGGAGCAGACTCTACTCACAATGAATGAGGCTGCAAAGGTATGGCTATTTTATTTGTTGTCACAAATATCTTTAATTTTTATTTTAATAATAATTTAATAATTTATAACATAATGAAAACAAATCTAAACCTCATAATAATCATTTTTTTAGCAATGCATTCAAAATTAAATGCACAGCTAAACTTACCTTTAAAATTTAAAGAAGATGTAATCAAATGGTCGGAGCTCTCATGGATGGAAGAACAGGGTAAAAACGACCAATTCATCCTTATGTCAAGCCCGCCAATAATTACTGATGATACCTTGTATTTATTTATGAATTATTATCAAAAGGAAGTAGAAAACGGCAAAAACTATGGATACTGTGGATACACAATAAAGAAGATTAACAAAGTAAGCGGTGAAAAGTACTGGGAGACCAAAAGGAAATATAAAGAGTACGGAAATAGAAAAATGCTAAGTCAACCCAGAATCAAAAATGGAACGATTGAGGTTGCACTCTATGATGAAGCCTTAGCCAGTGGTTATGGGACCGATTGGTATGAATGCTATCCAGTATATATAGTGATGGACAGATTGACTGGTAGTATTACTGACAGTAGTTATGTAGATAAAACTGATGAAGTATTACCTAGGTTAAGATCTTTTGGAGATTTATATTTTACTGGTTCGACAAGACCTACTATCTATATGTCAGACAATGGGTATTTACACCTAAGACAAGGGTTTGGAGAGATTTTAAGCTCAAAAATTGAAATTTCTGGAGATCTAATTAGAGTAGATTCTTTTAAATTTCCAAATTTTAAATATAATCCTTGGGTTATAAAATTTGAAAAAGTTGCAAATGATTCATTATGGTTGATTATGCTAACCAGAGCTCAAAAATGGACAGATATCGAAGTGTTATTCTCTAAATATGACAAGGACATGAACTTGGATACTACTTATAATTTATCAAAATACATTCCTAAGCCTTATACTTCCGCAGGAATTTCTCGTTCTGATAATGGCTATTTTACAGTTGCGACTGGCTATATCGATTTTGATGCAAAAACGGATAAGCGTTCAGAATATATGTTTGACAGTAATGGTAATTTCTTGGACAGTATATCATATACATTAAGGCCAGGAATAGATGATATCGGACAATATGGATGGCTATGGACATTATTTGACAGAGCTAATAACCGTTTATTGATGACAAAGTCACGTCAAATTAAAAGATCAGAAAGTACCTATTTTGAAATATACACAAATGACGGCGATAAACTAAAGACTATCAAAAGAATAGAAGTGGAAGGCATCAGAGATCACTTTAGAATCGATCATGCTACAATGCTAGACAATGGTGATATATTGATGTATATACACCAGTTTACAGATCCATCAGGTTTTGGCGACCGATGGTACAGTTGGGTCTTGCTAGATGGTGCAAAGATGAATATCATCAGTAGCACTAAAGAAGAAATAACCACACGAAAACGGTTAATCATTTTCCCTAATCCTGCCACCGACTACATCACCCTTTCTGGACTAACCTTCACTAGCAAGATATCGATATACGCTGCCGACGGACGCCAAATCGGCAGTCCAGTGATCCACGATGATCAGATAGATGTATCGCAGCTCACCGCAGGGCTATACTTCCTACGTGTAACTGATGGCGCAAATGTGAGTAATTACAAGTTTATGAAGCAATAGATCGCTATGGTTTTCCCTTCGTGATATCTGCATCATGAAGGGAAAACCACTCTAATAATTATTAAAAAATATTGTTCTAAAAAACTCATAACTTATTTATATCAAACAAAATAAAATTTGTAAGAAAAGGTAATCACTTCTAACATAATAGATAAAAATCTCTAAAACAAATAACCCTATATCCTTCAAACTCCGTAAAATAAAATAATTTTTAATATTTTGACCTCAGTAGATACAAGATATTGATATAGGTTATATATTTGTGACATACAAATGATTACTCATGGACAATTGCTTAACTAACCATATCATCTACCCTGCCCTTACTAGGCATGACAGCACCTATCATGGCATAGCACATAGGATACAGACAAGATGCAATTCTGTTCTGTTCTGTTCTGTTCTGTTCTGTTCTGTTCTGTTCTGTTAGCAGAGGTACAGATTATGATGGTGCTAAAGCTGAAGTTCCTCCCTGATTGGATAATAAATAATAACCCCTTAAATTTTATTTATTTATTCAATTAAATTAATTTATCATGAAAAATTTATTTTCAATTATTTTTTGTTTAATATTTTATACAACAATTAGTGCCCAAACAGTAGAAGTATGTGGAACTATATCAGATCCATCAGGTTATTGTGTTGGTTTTAGTGGAATACCTATTAATATTACTGATAGTAATGGAAATACAATCTGTGAGACTACCTCTGGCATTGATGGGGCTTATTGTTGTCAAGTGGATGAGAGTAATTATCCATTAATTATTTGCCCAAAAGTGATCTGTTTAGATAACGGTGGTTTAAGTGTATTAGACTTAGTTGCTATAGTTAATTATATCTTAGACCTTCCAAATCCTATCGCAGGCTCAAATGGTATCTTTCCTTCAAATTTTGCACTCTGGGCTGATGCTAACGGTGACGGGAAGGTTACTGGTGCAGATATTGTACTACTTAGGAAAGTTATGTTAGCTATAATTGGAGACTTCAATAGATGCAGAATAGTAAGTGATGATTGTATAGAAGACTGGACATACGATAATGTCATCTATCATGAATATTGCCTAGGTGGTTGTAGTTATGTTTCTGAAATAGGCACTAACACTAATTTTTCTCTATATTCAGTGGGAAATGTAAACCTTAGTGATCCCGATTTAGATTGCGCAAAACCACTAATTCAAAATACAGTTGAAACTCGTGCTTTTGAAAACTTTCCTTCATTTACAATATCTAGTGTTAGCAAAAAATATGATTCGTTTGCAACGCTTGGGCAGTTTAATACCCTATTTTTAAAAATATCTTTGAATGGGGATATAAAACTTAGCGAAATAAATATTATCAATAGTAGTACAGATATAGAAATAATTGATAATTATGTGTTTCTATTTTACGCTAATCGAAAGGATTTAAGTGACTTGATCTCAATTGACAATAGTTTTAAAATACTAAATATAGAGGGTATTTCAAGCAATAAACAAGTATTATCAAATATTGAAATCGGAGATAAAAAAGAATTAAATGTAGAAAGTGTTTGGTATGATATAGAAAATAGAACGATAAAATTCAAAAATGGATCTCAAGATTTTAGATTAATTGAGATTACAAATGAAAGCGGAACTCTAATTTATAACAAGCCTTTTGTAATTAATGGTAAAATCGATTTCGAAATCAATTTAAATGATATCAAGCTACATGAAGGTTTATGTTTTGCCAAAACCACTAATACTGATAATAGTTCTACAATTATAAAAATTCCATTTTTATAATTAATATAAATAGCCATTGCTTCACAATTGTGGTGCAATGGCATTCTAAATACCTTTAATAAATCTTCATTCTAATGAAAACAATAATACAATTTATAACAATTATTTTTACGATGCTGTTGATTGTTAATGTTATAAAAGCTCAGGTAAAATATAACACAAAAATTATTTTAACTTCACAATCACAAATAGATGAATTCTCGGTAAAATATCCAAGTTTTACAGAATTTGACACCATATTGATTCTTGGAGAAAAAATTAATAGTTTAGTACCTTTAAAACAACTAAACAAAGCTAGTTTTATTAGAATATATCGTACAAATATAGAAAATTTAAATGGTTTTGAAAACCTTACTCATTTAAAAAGCATCTTAATTGATGAAAACTTACTTTTAGTTTCTGTCGCTTCATTAGAAATGCTTAAATACTGCCGCCATATACTACTCCGCCTATTGCCTAGTATTACTAACTTGACTGGTATCGTGGGCGACTCTATCAATACAATAGCGCTAGTAAACTTACCTAAGCTAATAGATATTAAGGATTTAAGATGCCTAAACTGTACTGGATTATATTTAAATGATCTTGAAGGAATAACAAACATTGAAAACTCTTTCTTCCCAAGCCTTGACCTATTACTTTTAAATAATGTTAATACTATTGAGGGAATTGAAAATTTTAGTTTCAGAATATTACAACTCATAAGTATGAAAAATTTAGTAGATATATCTAACCTAGACAAAATTACTAAGTTGTCTTCTATTTTAATTGAGGGCTGTAGAGACTTAGAGAATTGTTCTACAGAAAAAATTTGTTCAATGATAAATAAAAATCAGAATGTTGAAGCTTATTGGAACGGTAATGGTTGTAATGGTAAAAATGAGATCAAAGCGAAATGTGTTTCTTCTGCATCGTCGCCTACAGCTAAACCAGCTACACTTCTTTTCCCTAACCCTGCCACCGACTACATCACCCTTTCTAAACTAACCTTCACTAGCAAGATATCGATATACTCGACCGACGGACGACAAATCGGCAGTCCAGTGATCCTCGATGATCAGATAGATTTATCGCAGCTGACCGCAGGGCTATACTTTCTACGTGTAAGCGATGGCGCAAATGTGAGTAATTACAAGTTTATGAAGCAATAGATCGCTATGGTATTGTGAGAATTGTGTATTATTTATTTTTTGATCCATAGTTTGCTTATTTTGTTATCAATGTAGAACAACTCATAAAAAAGAGACGAAATACGCCAAAAAGTAGCAATATTAAATATTTTGATCAAATGGTTTAGGATTATTGATTAAGTATAGTTATGTTTACACTGTTTTTAGTATTAATCTTTTTGGTATTGTCTAAATTATTAAAATAAATCTTATGATATTTTCAAAAATAAGTATTACTGCTTTATTAGTTGTCGCAAGTATATTTGCTGTCAAAGCACAAAAAAATATAGAATACATAGAAGACGAGGTTCAAAAAATAGAAAATGTACTGTATCAAAAGGACAAAAGTGCCACGCTAACTAATGAACAAAAGTCTGGCTTGTACGTGATTCTCGAAGAAAAATATAAAAAAATACAAGGCCTTATTCACACAGGTCAAGACAAATACGGTATCCATACTTCTTTGGTTGTGCTAAATACTGAATATACTCCTAAAATAGCGGCTGTACTTACCCCAAGTCAACGATTGGCTTACATAAAGATCGCTAAGTAGGGCGTAACTTTGGTACAGTAATCATAACTTTGTGAAATTGCAGCACATAGCATTAGGTGTAAATACTCATTATGGTGATTTTTTAATAAGTATATCAAAGTTCCTTATGAACGATACATCTCAAGACCAATGGACTTCAGTCATTTATAAAAGTAAAATGCAAAACGAGTTCCTTATTAACTATACATCTCAAGAGCAATGGACATCAGGCCGTTGCTTCTTAATGTTAGCATAAGAGTTGCTGTGTACATATAGAATAAAATATGATTGCATGATATCAGAACTATTAAAAATTTCTATTGTTATCATCTTTGTGGTTCTCAAAAAAATATTAATTTTTTTGATATAACTGCTAAGTTTTCGTAGTTTTTAATCATCCTCATTTACAGCTGTTTGAAGCATTTATTTACATTAAATAGGTACCTTGTCAAGTATAAATGGCATATAGTATCGGGTATAGTTTTTGTCTTTGCATCCAACTATTTCGGTATATTGATACCACAAAAAATCAGAGAAGCGCTGGATTTGGTGCAAGGACAGATCCAATTGCTACGCTCAAGCGCCCCTGATGCCAAAGATGATTTGTATGGAGAGCTCAGCCATACACTGTTTATATTTGGTCTGACTGTGACTGGTTTTGTAATGCTCAAAGGTGTATTGATGTACTTCATGCGACAGACCATCATCGTGATGTCGAGATTGATAGAGTATGATATGCGCCAGGAATTGTATCAGCACCTACAGACCTTAGATCAGACCTATTTTCGTACCAGACAGACTGGCGACCTTATGGCTAGAATTTCTGAGGATGTATCCAAAGTCCGCAATTATGTAGGTCCTGGCATTCTGTATGCTATCAATCTCGTATCGTTATTCGTATTGACTATAGGTGCGATGTTTAAAGTTGATGTATTTTTGTCTATTTGTGTACTCGGACCACTGCCTATACTGTCGATTTCGATCTACTACGTCAGCAATATGATCAATGTGCGCAGCACCAAAATCCAGCAACAACTCGCTGTCCTTAACAACACTGCTCAAGAGACCTACTCAGGCATCAGAGTCATCAAGTCCTATGTGAAAGAAGATCAGTTTGGAGGTTTTTTCAGAGCGGAGAGTGATGAGTTCATGACTAGATCACTATCATTGGCAAAAGTAGAGGCATATTTTCAGCCACTGATGGTATTGCTGATTTCTATAAGTACGCTAATCGTAGTGATCGTGGGTGGCTACCAAGTATTCCAAGGCAAGCTTACCACGGGCAACATCGCTGAGTTTATACTGTACGTCAATATGCTAACATGGCCTGTCACAGCTATAGGATGGATTGCTTCCACGGTGCAGGAGGCTGAAGCATCCCAAGCTAGAATCAACGAAGTATTGCATCAGCAACCGACTATAGTCAACAGCAATCATGAGCAATACACGCTGCGGGGTGATATAAGTTTTAGCAACGTAACATTTACCTATCCCAATACCGGCATCACAGCCATCAAAAATTTATCCTTTGACCTCAAAAAAGGACAAAAAATGGCCATAATGGGCAAAACAGCCTCTGGAAAAACTACTATTGCAGAGCTGCTAACAAGGATGTTTGACGTAGATAGTGGTGAAATCTTGATCGATGGCAAAAATATAAAAGAACACAACCTCGACATTTTGCGCACGCAGATGGCTTATATTCCTCAAGATGTATTTTTGTTTTCGGATACGGTGGCGGACAATATTTCTTTTGGCGAAAGCCAAACCACACAAGAATCCATAGAAAAGTATGCCCGACTCGCAGCCGTACACGACGATATCATGAAACTACCCAAGCAATATGACACGCTCGTAGGCGAAAGAGGCGTCACCCTATCTGGTGGTCAAAAACAACGTATAGCTATCGCAAGATCTTTTATCAAAAACCCACAGATCATGTTGCTAGACGATACGCTCTCAGCTGTAGATACCAATACAGAAAAGCAAATCATGGAGTATTTCACCGATGCTCTGGCTAGCAAAACTGCCATATTGGTCACTCATCGTGCCAACAACCTACTCGATTATGACAAAATAATCGTTATAGACAATGGTGAAATCGTCGAACAAGGCACGCACGCTGAATTAGTAGCGAATGGTGGATTTTATGCGAGAATTTATGAACAACAAGAACTAGTGTGAAACAGCACAACAATTATAAAATCCAATAAACAGCAGTAATCACGGAATCTGAAAAGATGCAAAACTTCTAGCTAGATTTATTGTTTTTACAGATGAATATCAATCTAACTGTGATTTAGTGTAGAAAATTTTATTAAAAAATAGCTTTTCATTGTATAAGTAAGAACAAAGGCTTAAATTTACACTTCTTATTAAAAAAATAAGCAAAAAATATAATATCTAGTAATTTGAAATAAGTATTAAATTTTGAAATTATTAGTTTATCTTACGTAAAATGTTTTTGATATAATAAAATTAGATCATAAATACTTAAAATAGAGGTTTTACCATAAAATAGAATAATAGTAATGGCAGAAGTTTTAACAAAAAAAAATACGGCTAAAAAGCCCTTAGCAAAAAAAGAAAGTGGACAAAAGTACGACAAAGCTACTTACTTGACCTGGTTTGAGACGATGTACAGAGTGCGTAGATTTGAAGAAAAAACACTTTTTGCTTATTCGCAGCAGAAAATCAGAGGTTTTTGTCATGTATATATAGGTCAAGAGGCAATAGCTGCTGGATTGGTAACGGGTATCTCTAAAGATGACAGTTTAGTGACTGCTTATAGACAACATGGAATTGCGCTATGTAGAGGGTTAGACGCTAAGTCATGTATGGCTGAGTTATATGGTAAAGAAACCGGGTGTGTCAAAGGTAAAGGTGGAAGTATGCACTTTTTTTCAAAGGCACACAACTACTTCGGTGGCAATGGTATCGTAGGGGCGCAGATTCCGATAGGTACAGGCATTGCTTTTGCTGAAAAATACAGAGGTAGCAGTAATCTTTGTGTGACGATGTTTGGTGATGGTGCAGCGAGACAAGGTGCATTGTACGAGTCCTTCAATATGGCGATGACATGGAAACTACCCGTGCTATACATTTGCGAAAATAACAAATATGCCATGGGAACATCTGTAGAGCGCACCAGCAATGTGCATGAGCTATACAAATTAGGAGCATCATTTGAGATGCCGAGTGAAAGTGTGGATGGAATGAATCCAGAAGCTGTACACGAGGCACTACAACGTGCTGCAGCACATATCAGAGGTGGTAATGGTCCATACTATCTAGAGATCAAAACCTATAGATATAGAGGTCACTCAGTATCTGATCCAGCCAAATATAGAACCAAAGATGAATTGGAAGACTATAAAGAAAGAGACCCTATAGAAATCACAAAGGAGAATATCTTAAGTAATAAAATCGCAACAGTAAAAGAACTAGATGCAATTATAGAAGCCATCAATAAAGAAATAGATGATGCTATGGAGTTTGCAGAAAACAGTTCATATCCTGTGCCTTCAGAACTGTACGAAGACAATTATACACAAAAAGATTATCCTTACATAACTGATTAAGAAATAGTCCCACAGTGTAAAATTTAATTAATGAAAATAGCCTTGCTTCAGTCTTCTGGACAAGGCTTTTTTAATTTAAAAAATTAAGATTAAAAAGTTAGAATTAGGCAAATCCATGATGAACAAAATATTAGTCGCCAATAGAGGTGAGATCGCTTGTAGGGTTTTTCGTACACTTCGAAAATTAGGCATAACGTCAGTAGCTATCTATTCGGATGCAGACAGAAATGCACTTCATGTCAAACTAGCTGATGAAGCGTACTATGTGGGCAATTCACCATCATCTGAGTCGTACCTCGTCATGGACAGAATCATAGCTATAGCCAAAAAAGCTGATGTAGATGGTATTCATCCAGGCTATGGCTTCCTGAGCGAAAACTCTAAATTTGCGCTAAAACTCCAAGAAAACGGTATCAAACTAATCGGACCGTCTGCATACTCTATGGACATCATGGGAGACAAGCTATCTGCAAAAGACGCAGTCAAAAAATTTAATATACCAATGGTCCCTGGTACTGATTATGCCATTAGCGATGTTGCTAAAGCTAAAGAAATAGCTTCACAAGTAGGATTCCCGATCCTCATCAAAGCTTCAGCAGGCGGTGGTGGCAAAGGTATGAAGCTAGTAGAAAATGCAGATCAGTTCGAAGAGCAAATGCAGCTTGCAGTCAATGAAGCCATATCAGCTTTTGGTGACGGTGCAGTATTTATCGAAAAATTTGTAACCAAACCTCGCCATATAGAGATTCAAGTACTAGCAGATTCGTATGGAAATACCGTATATTTGTTTGAAAGAGAGTGCAGTATACAGCGCAGACATCAAAAAGTAGTTGAGGAAGCACCTAGTGCGGTCGTCACACCTGAGATCCGTAAAGCTATGGGAGAAGCTGCCGTCATGGTGGCTAAAGCTTGTGAATACGAAGGTGCCGGTACGGTCGAATTTTTGCTAGACGACCAACTAAATTTTTACTTCCTAGAGATGAATACACGCCTGCAAGTAGAACACCCTGTATCAGAAATGATCACAGGCATCGACCTCGTAGAGATGCAGATAGCTGTAGCAAATGGGCTGCCACTACCCTTCGCACAAGATGACTTGGTTATAAATGGACATGCCATAGAGCTGAGAATATATGCTGAAGATCCGCTCAATAACTTTGTACCTAGTATCAATAAACTATCCAAATATCAGATCCCATCGGGGGAAGGCATACGTGTGGATAATGGCTATGAAGAAGGTGATGAAATACCAATATACTATGATCCTATGCTCGCCAAACTCACTGTCCACGCTCCCAATAGACATGCAGCGATCCAAAAAATGAAGCTTGCCATCCAAAATTATCATATTGAAGGCATAGAAACCACACTAAATTTTGGTGCCTTTGTGATGAATCACCCTGATTTCACGAGTGGAAACTTTGATACCAATTTTGTAAATAAAAACTGGAATAAAGAGGAACGAGCACGGATTTTGAACACAGAACAGTTGTTGGCGGCTTGGATTACCCAAAACGAACTAATAGAAACGGATAAAATATGCTTTTAATAACTGGTGGCCGTTAGCTGGTACGTGTGTACTAAAGTTTGCAACTTTTAGATGTCAGCTATAATCAATACCATAAATACAAACGAAATAGTCCACTAAACACCATCTTTCTTATTGATTCTTTCTCAAAAAATATTTATATGGCCCATAGTATGGAAGAATTTTTAGAATTGCCTGAATAAAAAAATCTTTATTTATGCCTATTTTATAAGTTCCATGGATATTATTTGATTTTCCAAGGATCATCGTATAAGGTAAATTGCCTTTTGCGTTTAATTGATGATTTGACAAGGACAATACCAGTCCCTAATTGAACGCCACCCGCAATCAACATATCATTTTTCTTATTACCAGCAAAAATGAGGGCATTTAAACTTGTAACTATACCTGTAAAAATAATAAGTCCGCCAATTCCCACTAAGTTTTTTCTTGCTTTCATATTTTTTTTTGAGCTATACTCAGTGATCCTAACTATATCTTTTTTTGCAATCGCTATATTTGAATAATCATTTAGGTAGAGGGGATTAAATTCAGATTTTTCATTTTGCAATTGGCGATAAGCTATAGATTTTGAGAAATTAAATCTCAGACTATCTTTTAATAGAGAAGTAAAATAACCTTCAAATCTGACATGGTCACAACATTTTTTGTCATCATTCAACTTAACATCGACTTCCAGAAAGTCTGCCGTTTTGATTTTTACTTCTAATTTTGAATTATAAATTTCTAATGTTTGCGAAAAACTAAAAATAGAACATGAAAGTAGAATAATTGTCAGGAATGGTTTCATTATATTTAATATTTTTGACTTAAATTATGTTTTAAAATGATTTAGGTGTTTCACTTTACGGTGAGTTGTGACTGTTTAACCATGCAATAGCCTATTTAAACATATTATTGTATATACATTAATTATATTCATATTTAATTGATTTACAGATATTAAAATAAATAAAAATTGCAATTATAAGATCACATATCCCATGAATCAAATGCCGTACATCAAATCATTGTTTTTACAGACACAAAAGTAAAAAATAAATAAATATAGACAGAATTATTTATCTAGGATGCTCATTTCTTATGATGACGATACCAAGTAAACCTCTTTCTTGGCTTTGACTATAACACTTTATATTTTTGATGTTACTAATAGTTCAAGGTCAGGCCTGCACCGAAGCCCATATCACTATCATAATGAGCGCGTACACCAATATTTCTATTTACGATATACCGCAAACCTACCATATATTCTTTATCAGTATTTAGCATAAAACCTATTCTTGTCCTTTTTGAAATGGGAATATCTTCTCTCATCAATTGCAAACGTACATCACCATTATGGAAAACTTCCGCTTGGAAGACCACCAACATAGGCAGTGTGTAATTGAAACCTAAGCTAAATAAATTTCGGTTATCTTTCGAGTTGGTTTGTCCAAATAAGTTGGTTTCTTGTTCGTCCTCACCAAACTTTCTATATCTCCAATCAAAACCAATAAAAGGCATAAACCATTGCATTTTGCCTATATAGCGACCAATGTGTGTTTCGGTTTCGTAACCGTGCCTATCGTGATAACCCAACCGCCATTCTGTGCCAAAACTCCAACGTGTGTTTTGAAGCATGGCCATTCCATCATTTCCATTGGTTGCAAAATCGTTTTCTGCCATAAAATGAAGCTTATTACTTTCGGCTTGTAGTTTTTTATAAGCCCATTTTTTATTGGGTAAATATGGATTGGGAGCTTGATTTTCATACGAAAATACTCGATTCATTCCCGCCATCATGTGGTATAAAATATGACAATGAAAAAACCAATCTCCTTCTACGTTAGCATTAAATTCTATAGTGTCTGTTTCCATTGGCATAATGTCCAATACATTTTTAAGAGGAGCGTAATCGCCTTGGCCATTCAGTACTCTAAAATCGTGCCCATGTAAGTGCATTGGGTGTCGCATCATTGAACCGTTATACAATACTATTTTTACATTCTCACCCTTTTTAATTAGAATTTTATCAACTTCTGAAAGCACCTTATTATCCATACTCCACACATAACGATTCATATTTCCAGTAAGCTCAAAACGCATTTCTCTAACTGGTGAATCTTTGGGAAGTGTAGTTGGGTTTGGTGCTTTTAGCATTGAATAGTTTAGGGTAACAATGTCTGAAAGTGAATTGCTTTTATGACCCTCGTGGTTCATTTGCATACCTTTCATTTCGTTGTCTTTCTTTGTAATACTTCCTATGATTTCTGGATACATGACTGTATTCATATCCATTTTTTGTAAAGACATATCCATACCCATATCATCCATTGAACCGTCCATATTCATCATGTCGTTCATCATTTTCATACCTTCAAAATACTTTAGTTTAGGCAATGGACTTATTAATTGTTTAATTCCCTGACCGATATAAAGAGATGCTGATTTGGTTCGATCCTCTGGTGTAGCTAAAAATTCATAAGCTGTGTTTTCGGCAGGAATACTAACCACAACATCGTAGGTTTCTGAAACGCCAATAATCAATCTATCCACTTCGACGGGCACCACATCGTTACCGTCATTGGCAACCACGGTCATTTTACCACCTGCATAAGTAAGCCAAAAATAGGTCGAAGCACCACCGTTAGAAATTCGTAAACGCACTTTATCGCCTGCTTTAAACTGTGAAAGTTGACTTTCATTTTTACCGTTTATCAAGAATTTTTCGTAATAAATATCACTCACATCCATCGCCAGCATACGTTTCCATTCGTTGGTAAGTTTGGTCTTAAAATGCCCTGCTTTTATGGCTTCGGCATAACTTTGGGTTGTTCCTTTTTTAATAGCGAACCAATCCGAAGCATTGTGCAACATTCGGTGAACGTTTTCGGGTTTTAGGTCTGTCCATTCGCTTAAGATAACAGGAACTTGAGGAATGTCATCAATGCCTTTTCTAAACGTTTTGTCGTCTGATCTTTTCTTTAAAATTAACGAACCATACATCCCAATCTGTTCTTGAAGTCCTGAATGTGAATGGTACCAATGTGTTCCACTTTGAATGATGGGGAAGCGATATGTAAAGATTTCCTCAGGCGCTATTGGCATTTGTGTGAGATAAGGCACACCATCATACTGATTAGGAAGGTAGAGACCATGCCAATGCAAGGAAGTACCTTCCTTTAGTAGATTATGTACAACAATTTCTGCTGTGTCGCCTTCGGTAAAAGTAAGGGTTGGCATCGGAATTTGTCCATTTACTGCAATAGCTCTTTTTTCTTTACCTGAAAAATTTACAATTGTGTCTTTTACATATAGGTCGTAATGGACTACCTTTTGAGCGTAAATATTTGAAATGTACGCTATCATAACTCCTAAGATGATTACTATTTTAATTTTCATTCTCTAATCGTTTTATCATGTTTTTCATTTCTTCTATCTCTTTCTTTTGTGCGACAATTATATCATCAGCCAATTTTCTTACTTCCGGATCTTTTATATCGGCCCGCTCACTAGTAAGAATAGCAATTGAATGATGAGGTATCATACCCTTCATATACAGCACATCCCCTATTATTGGGCTTTGAACACGTACAAGTGACAAAGCAACAGTAAATAGCATCCCGCAACCAATCAAAATCCCTATATTTTTCTTTTGGTTTGTGTACATTCCTTTCATTACAAGGAACATAATAACTCCCATTACTGATATCCCCAAACAGGACATATAAAATCGGGTCATACTGAAAAATATATGATCCATTGAATAGGTGTTAAGGTACATGGTACCATACATTGCTACGAAGGATAAGACTAACATGAGGTAGTACTTGCTGTAGGTATTGCCGCTTTTCTCTTTGATTTTTGTTTCCATTTTTTTATTTTTTCAACATTCAGCATTTATATTTCCCAATTTATCATTATAGCTTTAAACCCCTCAATCGTAAAGAATTTACAATAACAGATACCGAACTAAAACTCATAGCTGCAGCTGCGATCATTGGCGATAATAGCATTCCGAAAAAAGGATATAAGATCCCTGCCGCAATTGGAATGCCAATCACATTGTATCCAAAAGCAAAAAACAAATTTTGCTTGATGTTTCGCATTACTTGATGGCTTAGCTTCTTTGCTTTTACAATACCTTGCAAATCTCCTTTAAGTAAGGTGATTTTTGCACTTTCAATGGCTACATCTGTTCCAGTTCCCATTGCTATGCCTATATCTGATTGAGCCAACGCTGGCGCGTCATTTATACCATCACCTGCCATGGCTACCACTTTTCCTTGGGCTTGCAGTTTTTTGATTTCTTCTAACTTATCTTGGGGCAAACATTCGGCTTTGAAGTTGTGAAGGTTTAATTCCTCGGCAACTGCCGCTGCCGTATTGTGATTATCGCCGGTTAGCATAATGACTTCCACCCCTTCTTCCATTAACTTTCTTATGGCATCTTTGCTACTTGCCTTTATAGCATCAGAAATCACAAGAAATCCTTCTAATTTGCCATCAATGGCGAAATAGGAAACGGTTTTACCTTTTTTCTGTTCGGTTACGATTTGCTCTTTTTGATTTTCAGAAATGGCTACATTTTCATCCTGCATAAGCTTATCATTGCCTATTGCGATCTTTTTATTTTCCACCAATCCTATGACACCTTTGCCCGAAACTGCTTCAAATTTTGAAATGGATTTTAGCGTCAAGTCTTCATTTTTTGCTTTATTTACGATGGCTTCTGCCAAAGGGTGTTCACTTTGAGCATTTATAGAAGCGGCTAGCATCAAAAGTTCGTTTTCTGTTTGATTATTGAAAGAGTGAATTTTTTCCAAAGATGGTTTTCCTTCAGTAATCGTACCTGTCTTGTCTGTGATGAGTACATCTACCTTATCCATTTTTTCTAAGGCCTCAGCATTTTTTATCAAAACGCCATTTTGAGCACCTTTCCCCACCCCAACCATGACACTCATAGGCGTAGCCAAGCCCAATGCACAAGGGCAAGCGATAATAAGCACTGCCAAAGCGTTTACAAAAGCATATACGTAGGACGGTTCTGGTCCAAAGAATTTCCAAACAAAGAATGTAATGATAGAAACTCCAATCACCGTGGGAACAAAATATTTTGAGATAGTGTCGACCAATTTTTGAATTGGTGCCTTGCTTCGACTGGCATCATTCACCATTTTGATAATTTGAGCAAGCAAGGTTTCATCGCCTACTTTCTCCGCTTTCATCACAAATGATTTGTTACCGTTGATAGTAGCGGAGCTTACCTTGTCATCCACATTTTTTTCAACTGGAATAGGTTCCCCTGTTATCATACTCTCATCCACATTGCTACTGCCTTCAGTAATACTGCCATCAACTGGAATTTTATCCCCTGGTTTTACTCGCAGCAAGTCGCCTACTTTTATATCATGAATTGAAATAATTTTCTCAATTCCGTTTTCTACCAAAATAGCTTGCGTAGGTGCCAATTTCAAAAGCTCTTTGATAGCACCACTGGTTTGGCTATGTGCCCTCGCTTCCAACAATTGTCCCAATAGCACCAAGGTAAGAATCACAGTTACCGCCTCAAAATAAAGAAAAACACTACCATCAGCGTTTTTAAATTGATCAGGAAAAATGCTTGGAAAGAGCAAAGCAACAATGCTAAAAATAAATCCAGCCCCTGCACCTACACCTATCAAGCTAAACATATTCAGATTCCATGTTTTGAAGGACACCCAAGCCCTTTCAAAAAACATCCAACAAGCATAAAAAACAACTGGAAGTGATAAAGCAAATTGAATCCAATTTTTGAAATCTACATTCAGCCATTTGTTGATAGGGTTGTTTGGTATCATTTCTCCCATTACTAAAATCAAAATGGGTAGCGTACATACTAAGGCAATTTTAAATTTCTTAAGAAGCTTTTGATATGTTTTATTTTCTGCATCATCTGGAACTAATGGTACTAAATCCATTCCACATATTGGGCAACTCCCCGGCGCATCTTCCTCTATTTCTGGGTGCATCGGGCAGGTATATTGCAAGCTTTTAGCCACATTTGCTTGTTGCACCAAGTCCATACCACATACAGGGCAGTCGCCTTCTTTATCATACATTTTATCACCTTCGCAATGCATTGGGCAATAATACTTTCCATCATTATTGGGTTTTGGAATATGTTTTTCCTTTGGTTTTTCAACCATCGTTTCATTCAACATTCCAATACTGTATTTTCCGCCATCGTTTTCTAGGGCAGCTTTAAAAGTTGCTAACGGAATATGTTGCTCCATTTCGATAGTAGCCGTTTTTTCATCAAGGTTAACTTTAGCTACGGAAACGCCTTGTACCTCGCTCAACGTCTTTTGAACGTGACTGCGGCAACCATTGCAGGTCATTCCAGATATTTGATAGGTATGTGTCATTAATATCTACTTTAAATGTTTGCACAAAGGTCTTCATTAATATGCTATATAAAATTACACATTTATGGATATATTTTGCAATATTTAGTGATTGCCGATCTGCTTGCGGCTTTTCGTTGCCTTTCATATCTTTCGCCTTTTCTTTACATACGCCACTTATTCATGAGTTCATAAGGTTTTCATTTTTTCTAGTGAATGAAACGAATGCGTATTCCTTGTTGCAATCGTAATAGGTTTGGGCTATTTTCAATCCGCTGTTATCGGATAAGTATTGAATGTCTTTCGGGAAATATTTTTTAGAGATTTCTGTATATATAGTCTCAAATGATTCAAATTGCACCTCGAAACCATCTGAAAAATGTACTATTTGTTCCTTAAGGCTTACGATATGGCTTAAAGAGGTACCATCTGAAGGATTGTAGAATGGAAAATGCTCAAATTTTGAAATATCAAAATCAGCACCAAATTCGCGGTTCATTCTGGCTAGTAAATTGAGGTTAAAAGTTTTGGTTATTCCTTTACAATCATCGTATGCAGCTATTATTTTACGTGGATGTTTGACCAAATCAAATGCAACCATAAAAGCATCATTCTCTTTTAATCCTTGTTTGACGTATTGAAAAAAAGCTGCCGCATCATCTAATATAAAGTTACCAATATTGGCGCCTAAGAAAAGCACCAATCGTCCATAAGACGTCTCAGGTAAATCTTTGTAGGTTTGGAAATAATTTCCTGCTTTGCTGCATATGTCAATACCAGACACCTCTGATTCAATTACTTGCTTGTTGATACACAGTATGTTTTCAGAAATATCCATTGCCACATATTCTAATGCATCAAAATAAGGTTGAAACTGATTAAGTAAATGCTTCGTTTTGCTTCCATCTCCAGCACCTAATTCAACAATTTGTAAGTTTTTGTGAACTCCTGCTAAATGCTTTGCCATTAATTGGCTTTGTTGTTGAATGATTTGCATTTCGCAAGCAGGGAGATAATATTCTTCTAGTTGCATAATTTCCTGAAATAATTTATCGCCACTTTCGTCATAGAAATACATTGACGAAAGTTCTTTTGGTGTTTTACTTAATCCTTCTTTTATGTGTTGTAAAAAGTTGTTCATTTATCTTACTGTTTTTTTGTTAAGCGAACACCAGAAAAAACCCATCGTGAGTTGGCATGAAAAAAGTTTCGGTATGTTTTTCTGGCGTGATTTTCTGGTGTGGCAATGGAAGCACCACGCAATACCATTTGATTTAGCATAAATTTACCGTTATATTCGCCTAAAGCACCATCTACTTTATGAAATCCGGGATAAGGCAGATAAGCAGAATTAGTCCATTCCCACAATTGTCCCCACTGAAATTGTGAAGAGGCTACTTCCCATTCAAATTCGGTAGGCAGTCGCATGCCTTTCCACTCGGCAAATGCTGCCGCTTCGTAAAACGATAGATGCATGATGGGTTCTAAAAGATTAATTTGCTTCAACCCTTCAAAAGTGTAATGGTGCCAAAGTCCATCTTTTTTATGCCAATACAAAGGTTGCTGCCAATCGTTATCTTGTATATGGTGCCAAGCTTCATCATACCACAGATTGAAATTTTTGTACCCAGCGTCTTCTATAAATTCTACAAACTCGCCATTGGTTATTAATCGGTTGCTGATGGAAAAAGGATGTAGATAACACGAATGTTTGGGGCGTTCATTATCGTAAGAAAAATCTTGTTCACTAGCTCCTATTTCAAATACACCCCCTTCAATTTCTATCCATTGTTCGGTTTGGCTTTCTTCATTTAGCGTAAACATTTTTCCTAAAGCGGGAAATGTGAATTGGCTGCCTAAGATATATTTGATATCATAAACCAGTAATTCTTGATGCTGCTGCTCGTGATTTATCCCCATTTCTATAAGGTCTAAAACTTCTTGGCTCAATGATTGGCTCAATAATTTTCGCATTGCCTCATCTACATATTTACGATAGGCATACACTTCCTCAACGGTAGGCCGGGTCATAAATCCTCGATTTATCCGCAACGTACGCTCACCCATGTTGTTGTAATAACTATTGAATAAAAAAGCAAAATCGGGATGAAAAGCTGTGTAATCTGCGAGGTGATGCACCAAAACAAACTGCTCAAAAAACCAAGTAGTATGAGCCAAATGCCATTTAGGTGGTGATACCTCAACTATAGGCTGCACCACATAGTCTTCGGTAGCGAGTGGCTTGCAAATAGCTGTAGATAGCATTCTGGCATTACTATATTTTTCTAGAATGTCCATTTTTACGATTCTAAGATTTCTACGCCTTTCCAAAAGGCATAATGTCCTTGTATTTTAGCTGCAGCTGCTTTTGGATTTGGGTAATACCAAGCAGCATCTGGGTTCTTTCCCCCATTTACAGAAAGTGATTTATAACTGGCTTCGCCTTTCCACGGACAAGTACTATGTTTTTGACTACTTTCAAAAAAATCTTCGTGAATGCTTTCCTGTGGGAAATAATGATTTCCTTCCACCTCTATGGTGTTGTTGCTTTCAGCTATAATTTCGTTGTTCCAAATTGCTTTCATATTATGGTTTATTTAAAGATTCTAACATAGTGGGAATTAATTCTGAAACAGTAGGATGAGGCAATACAGTGTCTCTGAACACTTCATAACTTGCACCAGAATACATCATATTTATAAAACTGCTAATCACTTCATCGCCACCTACTCCTAAAACGGTGGCTCCTAATATTTTTTTAGTTTCATTGTCAATCAGCACACTCATATACCCATTGGTTTCACCTTTTTCTTTGGCTCGAGAAATTTTACTGAATGGCCGATGACCAACCAAAAAATTCAAACCCTTTTCCTTTGCCTCTTTCATAGTAATACCCACTCTGCCAAGTGGCGGATCTATAAATAAGCCGTAGGTTAAAATTCGATCAGAAACTTTTCGTTTCTTTCCTCCAAATTTATTTTCTGCAATAATTTCATAGTCATTATATGCTGTATGGGTAAATGCTCCTTTGCCGTTGCAATCACCCAAAGCATAAATTCCGGGAACAGTGGTCTGTAAATAATCATCTACTTCTATAAACCCTTTCTGGTTTGTGGTAATGCCTGTTGCACTTAAGTTGAGAGTATCAGTGTTTGCTTTTCTGCCTACTGCCAATAAAACATGAGTTCCAGTAATTTTAGGGGTTCCGCCCATTTTACAATCTACTTGAATAGATATAGTTCCTTCTTCTTCATTTTTTGCAGTGACGCATGTTGCTTGTAATCGGAAATCAATTCCTTCTTCTTCTAAAAATTTTAAAATAGCCTCACTAGTTTCAGTATCTTCTCTTCCTATGATGCTTTCTGTCTCTTCTACAATTGTAACTTGACTTCCAAATCTTCTGAACATTTGGCCAAATTCCAATCCAATATAGCTACCTCCTACAATGATTAAATGTGTTGGAATTTCTTCTAATTCTAAAATAGACGAACTGGTTAAATAGGATATTTCTTCGTATCCATCAGGCACAAATGGACGTCCGCCCACATTGATGTATATTTCCTCTGCAGTAAGCAATTCACCATTCACCGAAACCACTTTATGATCGGTAAAGCTTG
>Ga0335395_10000747_pt1 | contig 20513 bp, 9 predicted proteins | sample MAT02_FD_205744 | JGI IMG/M metagenome (GOLD analysis project Ga0335395, IMG submission 205744) | Freshwater microbial communities from Lake Fryxell liftoff mats and glacier meltwater in Antarctica - MAT-02 (spades assembly) (version 2) ...
TTCCCCGCAAATAATCGGCTAAATGCGTCATTTCGTAGGTATTTTGGTCGTACCAACTCTTGCGGAACAGGTAATCTAAGAACCAAGGCCCTTCGTACCACCAATGACCGAAAAGTTCCGCGTCGTAAGGTGATACGATAATCGGCGGACGCTGCATGATGCCGTTGAGGTGTTCGACTTGCCGTTCGCGGTTGAAGGCGAAGTTGCTGGCGTGTTCGGCGGCTTTTTCCCGCGCCCAGTACGGATCGTATAACTGTTTGTCGCCTAAACCCAATCCCCGACCGGTGATTTTGTGATATTTAATTCCGGTGTTTTTGCGCTGGCCGTTGGGCATGATGTAGGGTTTGATGTAGTCGTAGTCGGCTTCCCAACCCAAATCTTTGTAGAATTCTCGGTATTCTGCTGCGCCGGGATAGCCGACTTCCGATGACCAAACTTGTTGCGATGATTCGTGATCTCGACCGAATACTGCTACTCCGCTTTCGGTGAAAATTGGGGCGTAACTGCCGTAACGAGGGCGCGGACGGGCGTAGAGGATGCCGTGACCGTCTGTGAGGAAGTAACGCAAGCCGGCATCGGCTAACATCCGTTCTAGGCCTTCGTAGTAGGCGCATTCGGGTAGCCAAATGCCTTTTGGTCGGCGGCCGAAGTTGGCTTCGTAGTTGTCGCAGGCTACTTGTATTTGCGCCCAAACTGCTTCGGGGTACATTTTCATCAGCGGTAGGTAGCCGTGGGTGGCGCCGCAGGTGATGATTTCGAGGTTGTTGGTGTCTTGGTGTTGTTTGAAGGCTTTGACTAAATCTCGATCGCACTTTTCCCAATAATTGCGGACTTGAGAGAAGTGGGCGGCGTAGTGTTCGGCTAAATAACGGAGGTGACCGTTGCCGCTGTGGTGTTCTATTTCCAGTTCGATTAATTCTTCGAGTTTTGCCAGGTGCTCGTCGAATCTGTCTTGCAACAAGGGATCGCGCAGCATGGCTACCAATGGCGGTGTCATGCTCATGGTAATTTTAAAGTCGATGCCGTCGCGTTTGAGCCCTTCAAAGACTTGTAGCAGGGGAATGTAGGTTTCGGCGATCGCCTCAAACAGCCATTCTTCTTCTAAAACGTAGTCGCTTTCGGGGTGGCGGACAAAGGGCAGGTGGGCGTGGAGAACGAGGGCGAGGTAGCCAATAGCCATAATGATTTGGATGTCGTAGTTATTAACTGACGCTAGAGTTAGGGACAGCTTTAAAATATTTTAAGATTTTATGCTGAAACGGACACACAAAGTGCTGTGTTTTTTTAATGACCTTTTTCTAACAGACTAAATGTCAGCAAATTCTGATTTTCTGCTTGCTGTCGAATTAGGATTGCTGCTGTTTGAGAGTCTACTGGCTTGGAAAAAAAGAATCCTTGGGCGAACTCGCATTTTAATCCTTTGAGTATAGATAGTTGCGAGGCTTTTTCGACTCCTTCGGCTACTACATCCATGCCTAAATTGTGGGATAAAGTAACGATCGATCGCACGATTTCTGTCGGGTCAATGCCTCCTTTGCCGATGTCGAAATTACCTCCAATTCTACTAACAAAAGAGCGATCTATTTTTAAGGTATTGGTGGGGAAGCGGTGCAGGTAGGAGAGCGATGAATAGCCTGTGCCGAAGTCGTCGATGCACAGGTGTATGTTGCGGGATCTGAGTTCCACTAACATTGCTGTGACTGATTCGGAATTTTCGATCAGTACGCTTTCGGTAATTTCTAGTTTTAAACTGCTGCCTTCGAGGTGACTTTCTTCGAGAACTCGATCGATATATTCGATTAAATCTGGCTGAGAAAACTGTTTGACTGAAAGGTTGACGCTGACGCTTAAGGGCGGGTTGTTTTGAAATAGCTGCTGCCACTCGCGAATTTGCTGGCAAGCTGTGCGTAGCACCCAGCGGCCCAGCGGTACAATCAAGCCGGTTTCTTCGGCGATGGGAATAAATTCGTTGGGAGAAACTAAGCCGCGTTCTGGATGCTGCCAGCGCACTAGGGCCTCGAAACCGTTAATTGTGTTATTGGCGATCGACACGATCGGCTGGTAGTGAATGATAAACTGGGGTGATGCGGAAATGGGAGGTAAGCCTGATGGTGGAAATTGGGGAGATTGGGGAGAGTCTTCTTCTCTGGCCGGGTCTTTAATTGATTCGATCGCGCGCCGCAGGTCATTTTCTAGCTGCAACAGCTTCAAAGCATGGGCGTGCATAGAAGTGTTGAAAACTTCGTGTCGGGCTCTGCCGAGTTCTTTGGCGCGGTACATGGCGGTGTCAGCGTCACGCAGCAGGTTGATCGGTTCCAGGTATTCGCCAGAACTCAAAGCAATGCCGATGCTGGCGGTGATAAATACTTCCTGTCCGCCTAGCAGGATGGGGGAAGTGATTCTCTTTTGCAGGCGGTTGACGATGCTGGTAGCTTCGTTTACGCCGTCGATGTCTTCAAGCAAAAGCACGAACTCGTCTCCTCCGAGGCGGGCGACGGTATCTCCATTTCTCAGACAGATTTCTAGGCGTCGTGCGATCGCAACTAGCAGTTGATCGCCGATCGCATGGCCTAGAGAATCGTTGACTACTTTAAATCGATCTAAATCGAGAAACAGCACGGCAAACAAGTAGTCTTTGCGCCGTTTTGCCAGCCTCAGAGCGTGTTCCAGGCGATCGGTAAACAGCGCTCGGTTGGGCAATCCCGTGAGGGAGTCGTGAAAAGCGTCGTGCAGCAGTTGTGCTTCGGCGAGTTTGCGCTGAGTGATGTCGTGGCAGTTGATCACGATGCCCTTGACTGCCGGATCGTGCAGTAAGTTGGTCGCTACAGCTTCTACATAACACCAGGAACCGTTGCGGTGGCGGACTCTGTACTCCAGTGGGGACTGACTTCTTTTGGGGTTTTCAAGGGCTTTGTGGAGGGTTTGGGCGATCGCGGCGCAGTCGTCGGGGTGAACGGTTCCTAGAGCGCTACGCCCGATCGCGTGGTGCGGCCCGTAGCCTAAAATTCGCTTGACGGAAGGGCTGATGTAGCGGAATATGCCCTCGGCATCGAGAATGATCGTGATGTCTGTGGCGTTTTCAATCAAGGATCGAAACCGCTGTTCTCTTTGTATGAGATCGGATTCGGCTTGTTTGCGATCGCTGATGTCGAGGGCTACTCCGTCTATGATGATATCGCCGTTTTCGTTTTTGGAAAATCTGGCGCTGTCTTGCACCCACTTGACTTCGCCGGAATTTAACACGATCCGGTACTGGCGATCGCAGGGCTGGAGACTGGCACTCGATGCTGCTACGCTGCTATCAAAGGAGCTTTTGTCGTCGGGATGGATAATTTCGCTCAAGAGTTCCGGGCGCGCCATTACTTCTTCTGGCCCAATCCCAGTCACTTCGCGCACGCCCGGACTGACGTAGGGCATGGAGGTTGTGCCGTCTGGATGCAGCACGGCGCGGTAGACTGAGCCGGGAATGTTGGCTGCCATTGTGGCTAGCTGCTGCTGGATGCCGCAGACTTCTGCTTCGGCGCGCTTGCGTTCTGCAAGTTCGGTTTGGGCTTGTTGGTAGAGTTCGGCTTGGTGGATCGCGATCGCACATTGATCGGCGATCGCTTCGACTAGCGATAGTTCTTCTGTTGTCCAAGAGCGCGCGCGATCGCACTGATAGAGGGCAATTCCTCCCAAAAATGACTGCTGGTAGAGCAGCGGTGCGATCGCCACGGCGCGAAACCCTACAAACTCTGCTGATGCTTGCAGCGACGGGCACAGGCTCGATAACTCGTCGATGGCGAGGGTTTCCCCTGCCGCGAGGGAGGTTCGGTAGTGTTCTGCCAATTCGCAATTTAGCCCGACGAACCGTTCTTTGTCTGCTGATGAGCTGATGTAGCGAACTATGATGCCACCTGTGGCATCTGGCTGCAAGATCGCGCAGGCGCTGATTTCGAGAGCTTCGTGCAGTTGATCGGCGGTGGTTTGCAGCACTTCATCGAGTACCAGAGTTTCCCGCATGGCTTGGACTATGCGGTTGACGATCGCCTCACGAGTCGCTTGCCGCTGAATTTTGGCGATCGCTTCTTGTTGCTGGCGACGCATTTTGTATTCTTGGAGCGATCGTTCTAAGACTGTGGGCAACCTAAACAGCCGCCCTTTTAATACATAATCGGTCATTCCGGCTTTGATGCACTCAACTGCCGCTTCTTCTCCCAAACTTCCTGTTACTAAAATAAATGGGATGTCGTGCCCTAATTCCTGCATTAATTTCAACACTTCTAAACCGTTGAAACCTGGGAGGCGGTAATCTGACAGCACAGCGTCATACTGGCAATTTTGCAGCAGTTGTCTGCATTCTGTTGCTGTTTCGGCAGTGTCGCAATTAAAATTGACTCCTCCCGATTCTAAGGCGAGCAATATTAATTCCATATCTTCTGCCATGTCTTCAACAATCAACAATTTTAATGTTGATTCTGCTACCATTTTTAGTAGATTGTTGGTCTGAATTCTATCTAACATACGGTATTTAGTAGTTTTTGAAGGTGGTTCATGTTGCTAAATCTATTCATTTCTCAGAGGAAGTTTGAGTAAGTCTCACTCGATTTTTTTAGTTATCTTTATAAATATTTTCGATCGGCTCTCAACACATTTATTTGATACTCGCAACCGAGGGCTTGCAGAACATAGTGTGACTTATTTAACTTTATAATAGTTCTAAATTCTGCATTTATAACTATACTGGCAAGTTGCGAATTTATATTACCGTTTGAGATTATTCGCTTAGTTTAAAGTAGAATGTCGCTCCTTGACTAGGTACGCTCGTCGCCCAAATCGTGCCGCCGTGGCGGTGAATAATCCGCCCGACGATCGCCAAACCGATGCCTGTACCTTCAAATTCTCTCTGGGAGTGCAGTCTCTGAAAGGCTCCAAATAGCCGATCGGCATATTCCATCTTAAAACCCACGCCGTTATCCTTGACAAAAATAGTTCCATCTGGTAAAGCATCAATAACTATTGTAGCGGGATTGCGTCCGCGACTGAACTTGACAGCGTTGTCGATCAAGTTGCTGAACACCTGTTGCAGCAACGTTGGATCTCCCATCACCGCCGGCAAATCTCCGACGGCAAATTCAACACTGTCGGGAGTGTGGGTCAAAGCTGCGACAGTTTGGGGTTTAGTCAATTTAATCGCAGTTTGCACCAAGCGGGCGAGATCGATCGGGATTTGGATTAACTCCGTGCGGCCCACCCGCGAAAGATCGAGCAAACCGTCAATCAACAAGCTCATTTTTTGGCTGCTGTCATCAATTACTTCGATGTAGTGAACAATTTTAGGATCGATCAAGACCTCAGTTGATTCTAACCGCTGTTTCAAAGCATTAACAAAACCTGAAATATGGCGCAAAGGAGCGCGGAGATCGTGGGAAACAGAGTAGGAAAAAGATTCTAATTCTTGATTGGCAGCCTCTAATTGCTCCGTGCGTTCCGACAAAGCTTGTTTCGTCTGTACCAACTCAGTGATATCGCGAGAAGCCGCAATTAAAGCATAAACATCGCCGTCGAGATTTCTGAGAGGAATTTTTAAAAGATCGAAGTAAAAAGTCTCGCCAGAAATGACATATTCTTGCTGCAAGTGGATGGTCTCTCCGGATTCAAATACCTGCAAATTTTCCTGGCAAAATCCTTCGGCTAGTTCCCTGGGATAGCATTCATAGATAGTTTTGCCCTGCATCTCCTGCCTGCTATCAAACCCGGCAACTTTGGCAACGGATTGGTTGACAAAAGGCAGACGCATATTTTCCCGTTCGACCACAAAAATGTGATCGGGTAAAGCATCAAAAAAAGTCTCTAATTCGGCGGTACGCAGGGCTACTTGAGTTTCTAAAGTTTCGTTAAGCTGTTTGAGTTCTGCTTCGGCTCGCTTGCGCTGCGTGATATCTTGACCGATGCCGATAGATGTGCCGTCGGAGAGGCGAACGTTTGCCCAAGTAGTGTCGATAATTCGCCCGTCTCTAACTTTAGTTTTGAAGTCGCCCCACTTCTGGGTTGCTGCTTGAATGAACTCCAAAACGTCTTGGCGGTATTCCGGCTCAGGATAAAATTCTGCCAACATATCGCGGTTTTTGATTTCTGCAAAACTCCAGCCGAGCACTTGTTCCCAGTGGCGGTTTACCAAGCTTAATTTACCCTGGGAATCTAAGAATGTCAGCATGACTGGCACGTTGTCGAAGATTGTTTGCAGTAATTCGTTTTGCTGTTTTAAGGATTCTGCGGCTTGTTTGCGTTGCGTAGCTGCCGCCACGGCATCGGTAATGTCTAGTACAGAACCGATTACTTGCTTCATTTTTCCTTCGGGAGTTCTTTTGAAGATGGTCGATCGATCGTGAACCCAGCGCCATTCTCCATTTTTGTGTTTTATCCTGTAGTCGATGTCATCTATTTCCTGGGGGTTGGCGCTGTTTTCCAGTCGCTGCATACCTGCAATTAACTTGGGCATATCGTCGGGGTGAATTAAGCTAGAGATAACTTCTGAACCCCTGTCTTGCAATTCTTCGGGAGTGTAGCCCAGCATCGCTGTAAATGCTGCATTTGCATAGATATTTTGCTGTGCTTCTGTGTCGTAAATGTAGAGAAAATTGGGGATGGTTTTAATGATGCTTTCTAAAAGTTTTTGCTGTTTTTGCAGTTCTAATTCGGCTTGTTTGCGATCGGTCAAGTCAAGCACAAAACTCACCCCAAATTCCTGCGAACCTTCTAAAAATGCAGCGCCTAGCAAAATCGGAACGCGGCTGCCGTCCGAGCGGATGTATTCTTTTTCAAAGGGGACAATCACGTTTGCAGACATGATCTCGGCGTTTTTTTGTTCGTCTAGATGGCGGTACTCTGGCGGTGTCATTGCTTGCCAGCAAATTTTTTGGGATAACAAATCGTCTCGCGTGTACCCTACTAGGTTTAAAAAAGCCTGATTTCCGTCGGTAATCTGGCCGTTAATGTTCCAAAAAATTATGCCGATAATGTTAGAATCCACTACGCGCCTAAATTTAGCCTCGCTTTGGCGCAACTGAGCTTCGACTTGTTTGATTTCTGTGATGTCGCGGGCGATCGCTAAAACTGTTTCTACTGAATTGTCCTCAGCAAATTCTGGGATAATTCGACAGTGGTAATATTTTGTGCCGCGGGGAGTAGGGTAGTCAAATTCTATGGTTTCTGGTTTACCTGTGCAGAAAACTTTGGGAAAAGCTTCGTTTAACTGGTTGCCAAAGTGCGGCGACAGTCCCAATTCTTGGGTAGTTTTGCCGATAAATTGTGCTGCGGTTTTTCCGGTAACAGCTTCGACTGCTTGGTTGACGTAAAGGTGGCGCAGTTCTCGATCGAACCGCGCTATGATATCGGTAGAATTTTCGGCTAGCGCGCTAAATTCCTGTTCGCGCTGGTGAAGTTCTGCTTGAGTGCGTTGTTGTTCGGTTATGTCTCTGGCAAAAGAGAGTAGAGAAACTACTTTTCCTTCTGCATCAGTTAGTGCAGAATTGTACCATTCGCAGTAAATTACAGAGCCATCTTTGGTATAGTTGCGGTTGCAGCCAATGTTGCGGGTTTCGCTGCCGTCTAAGAGTTTATTTACTATTAAATTGACTAATTCGCGATCGGCTTCATAAACTATTGATAACTCGTGCCAGTATTTGCCCATTACTTCTGTTGCACTCCAGCCAAATATTTGTTCTGCCATTGGCGACCAACGCAGGACGCGAAATTCGCTATCCCATTCTATAACTGCCATTGGAGAGTTTTCTACATGAGATTCTAGCCGCGAGACGGCTTGTTTCATTTGGGTTTTGAACTCCAGACAGAGTTGCTTGGTCTCGGCAAAGCGATCGCCTATTTCTTGTGCGTTTGCTACGCCGATTTTGACGAGTTCAGCTATGGTTTCTGCTGTTTGTTTTTCGAGTTCGTTCCAAGCTAGTTCGAGGGCTGATTCCGCCTGCTCTAGCTCAGTGATGCTGTTCTGAAACAGTGCTGCACTTTCAACTGGAATTTCAGGCATATTTTTGACAGTTTGGCAAGTGTTACTTTGAGAATTAAAAATATAATTGCTAAAATTAAAAATATCTAACTTACTGTTAAATTATACATTTTTAATTTTAAGTTGGTGCGTGGAGCCGATCGCTCTTTGGTGGCCGCCAAAGGTTTGGCTTGCGGGGCAATTGCGGTCGCTGCAAAACTCTGTTTGGGGATCGGGCGCTAAGTATATTTTTGCACAAACTTGTTGTTTGGGGGCGATCGAAAGGATACCGATGTGGATCGGAGATGGGGCGATCGCGAATCCTCCGCAGGGCGTTGGGTGTGCCGATTTCCAGCAACAGGAGCGTGGTGGCCCAGAACCAGGGAGGTGAATTATTGCCGGCAAGTCGGGGAAATGGTCGATCTTTTTTGCGAGTTCTGCCTGATGTGAGATAAAAATAGTCCCAAGCCGGTTTGCTCAATAAAAAGCTAAAATATAGTCTAAAGTTATTAAATTTTTAAGGTCGCTTATGACTGCTGCTACATCAGTTAAAACTCAGTACGAAGCTGTTATCGGTCTCGAAACTCACTGTCAATTGAGTACGAATACTAAAATTTTCTCCAGTTCTTCAACAGAATTTGGCAATGCTCCCAATACTAACATTGACCCAATTTGTATGGGAATGCCTGGAGTGTTGCCAGTATTAAATCAAAAAGTGCTGGAGTATGCAGTGAAAGCAGGGCTTGCTCTCAACTGCAAAATTGCACCTTACAGTAAGTTCGATCGCAAGCAATACTTCTATCCCGATTTACCGAAGAATTATCAAATTTCTCAGTTCGATTTGCCGATCGCCACTGACGGTTCGATCGAAATAGAACTGGTGGATCAGGCCGGGAATTCTACTAGAAAAACAATCGGGATCACTCGCTTGCACATGGAGGAAGATGCCGGAAAATTGGTTCACGGCGGCAGTGATCGGCTCAGCGGCTCAACCTATTCTATGGTGGATTACAACCGCGCCGGCGTGCCTCTGATTGAAATTGTTTCGGAACCGGATTTGCGATCGGGCGCGGAAGCTGCCGAATACGGTCAAGAAATCCGCCGGATTATCCGCTACATCGGCGTTGGCGACGGGAATATGCAGGAAGGTTCGCTGCGGTGCGACGTGAATATTTCGGTGCGCCCGGTTGGCCGAAAAGAGTTCGGCACGAAGGTGGAAATTAAAAATATGAACTCTTTTAATGCGATCGAACGGGCGATCGATTACGAGATCGAGCGGCAAATTCAAGCGATCGAAAATGGCGAAATCATCCTCCAAGAAACGCGGCTTTGGGATGAAAACAAGCAGTGTACTTTCAGTATGCGACTCAAGGAAGGTGCGAGCGATTATCGGTATTTCCCGGAACCGGATTTGCCTCCGATCGAAGTTTCGGCAGATCAATTGCGGGATTGGAAAGCTCAACTCCCGGAATTGCCGGCCTCCAAGCGCCATCGCTACGAAACTCAACTTGCTCTTTCTCCCTACGACGCGCGGGTGCTGACTGACGACAAAGCGGTGGCGGAGTATTTTGAAAAGGTGATCGCCGCGGGTGCTGCTACTAAACAAGCTGCGAATTGGGTGATGGGTGATATCACTGCTTATCTGAAAAATGAGAAACTGGCGATCGGGCAAATTCCTTTCCAACCGCAGGATTTAGCGGAACTGCTGGGGCTCATTGATGCTGGCACGATCAGTGGCAAAATCGCTAAGGATATTTTGCCGGAGTTGCTGGCCAACGGTGGTTCGCCTCAGCAGTTGGTTGAGAGTAAGGGTTTGATTCAAATTTCGGATACTGGGGCGATCGATCGCGCGATCGATGCCGTGTTAGCTGCCAATCCCAAGGAGCTCGAACAGTACCGGGCTGGCAAAACTAAGTTGCTGGGCTTTTTCGTCGGCAAGGTGATGAAGGAAACCGGCGGCCGCGCCGATCCCAAATTGACCAATGAGTTGCTGGCAGCCAAGCTTAACGGTTAAGGCCAAGCATCCGTTAAGGGGTTTTTTGTAGCGGATAGAGCGGCGGGCGATCGGTTTTTCCTGAGTCCGCCGCGCGATCTGCCTTTTCCGCTTCATGGTAACTTTACAATTAAATATACATTTCTTGACAAAATCTTCACATTTGGGGGTATCACCCCTCATTCCTATCGTGTTATATTGTGTTATGTAGATGCACCCTGATGGCAGAGAGAGTTACTTCGGTAGCTCTCTCTTTTTTTTGTCTTTTTTTTGGCACGGACGTGTAAATACGGATGCGGAAGCATTGGGAGAGGGGGAGCGATACCGATTACCGATTAGCCATTACTAATTACCGATTACCGATTACTATCAATTTGAGTTATTAAGTGATTTTGACAGTATGAGCGAACAAGCTAGCGAGCTAATCAAGCAGGGGATTTCGCAATATCAGGCGCACCAATTTGAGGCGGCGCTGGATTCTTGGCAGCAAGCGCTGGTGCTATATCGGGAAATCGACGATCAACGCCGATCGGGCGCGGCGCTTGGTAATATGGGTGTTGCTTACGAGGCGCTCTTGAATTACGATCGCGCGATCGACTGTTATCAGCAGCATTTGGTGTTAGCGCGGGAAATTGGCGATCGCCGGGGCGAGGCGAATGCTTTGGGAAATCTGGGCAATGCTTGCTGTGCCCTTGAGGATTTTTCTAGCGCTATTGATTACCAGCAGCAGCGTTTGGCGATCGCGCGGGAGACGGAGGATGCTCGCGGCGAGTTGGAAGCTTTGGGTAATTTGGCGCTGGCTTGCGATGGGAATGGCGATTTGCCCGGTGCGATCGAGTGTTATCAGCAGCAGTTGTCGATCGCGCGTGCACATAAGGACGATCGCATTGAACGCAATTCCCTGAAGAGTTTGAAGCTGGCTTACAAGTATTTAGCGGATTATGAGAAGGCCGACGAGTACCGAAAGCAGCAATTGGCGATCGTGCGCGAACTGTTTTTAACCGATAAAAATAATAATTTTCTACAACTTGCAGAAACAGTTGGTTTGAATCCAGTCGAGGATTTTGCCGGAGCTGATTTAAGCGGTTTTGACTTGCACTACGCTGATTTTAACGGCGCGGATTTACGCGAAACCAACCTCCAGGGCGTAGATTTAACCTTGGCGGATCTCAGCGGTGCTTTGCTGAGTTCTGCTATTTTAATTGATGCTACTTTGTGCAATGCTAATTTGCGCGATGCTGAACTCAGCAGCGCCAATTTGAGCGGTGCAGATTTGCGAACCAAGCTGCCGAGGGCAAATTTGAGTGGTGCAAATTTAACTGGCGCAAATTTGAGCAGTGCTTATTTACCGAATGCGCTTTTGGTAAATGCAAATTTGACAAATACTGATTTCAAGAATGCTGATTTGAGCGGTGTTGATTTGAGCGGTGCGAATTTAAACGGTGCTGATTTGAGCCGCGCTGATTTAAAAAATGTGGTAGTGGAAAATGCCAGATTTACTGGTTGTTTGGGGATTTCGGAAGGGGTAAAAGTTGAGTTGAGGACGCGGGGCGGGATTTTTGAGTAGAATGGGAATGTTGGTAATAGTAGAGGGCAATAAAAGCTATGACTGCCGTAACTGCAAAACGATTCTCGATCGCCGAATATGACCGTTTGGCAGAACTGGGATTTTTTGAATCCGACGCTCGATTTGAATTGATTCGCGGAGAAATTATCAAAATGGCTGCTAAAGGTAGGCTTCACTCGGTTTGTAACTCGCTGTTATTTGGAGAATTGTACGTGTTGATGGCAAGACGTGCTTGCGTGCGCGGTCAGGAACCGATTATTTTGCCTACTGATAGCGAACCAGAACCTGATGTGGTGATTGCCCGCAATCGTTCTGATAATTATGTATCTTCTCACCCGGAAAATGCTGATATTGTGTTGGTAATTGAAGTTTCTGATTCTACTTTGAAGTACGATCAGAGCACTAAGTTATCTCTCTATGCTGAATCGGGGATTGCTGATTATTGGATATTTAATTTGGTAGATATTCAATTGGAAATGCACAGCGAACCTTATCAGAAACAAACAGGTGGTTTCGATTATCGAGTCAAACGAGTGGTTTTGCCGAATGAGGTTGTGGTAATTCCAGGTTTCCCAGAGTTGTCTCTGGATTTGTCTACGGTATTTCCGGCCTAGACTTCCTGCGATAATCTAATGCACTCATAAAAAAAACTCGGTAAGTAGGAAACTCAGCGGCCCCGGCCCTGAGAGGAAAACGACACGGGGGATTTCAATCCCCTTGACCATTACCGCCTTGGGATTGTTTGATTCGGTGTGCTTTTGTATTGCACTTTCAATGGGACAGTTACCATTTCAAATCTCGCAATCCTGTACGCATAATGTCTGCTCTTTTGGAGCCTCCCTTGCGGGGTAATGTTAGCTTTAAATCGAAGCGAACGCCGATGTTTTAAGAGCTTTTTAGACCTGCAACACTGTAAAGAGTGACTTTAAAACTGTTTAATTGCAGATGACAGAGCAAGGAACTAGCTTCGCATCCCAGGGTGTCGTGACTCAAAAAACGTAGTCAGTTAAGACTATAGCTGGTCAGAATAGCTTGTGAGTGATTTCTCGCGACCAAGCTCAGTGTCTTTAGACCTGAGTTCCTGACTGTGATGGCTACGTCTTGCGCTTACGAACTCTTCACCACAGTAGCACTTTGACCGCTCAAACTCTCGCCCCGCCAGAACAAATCGTCCAGCTATCCGGTATCAGTTGGCAAACTTACGAAACTTTGCTTGCCGAAATTGGCGATCGGCAATTTCGACTGACATATAATCGCGGCAATCTTGAAATTAGACCACTTGCAAAATTCATTTTAATCAAATTTTGTAACAGGCAAGATGCCTGTTCCACAAGAAAAAATGTTTTTTGTGGAACGGGCATCTTGCCCGTCCTAGTTATTTTTGCAATCTTGTCTATTATGATACCATCCCCAGAACACGAAGTTTACAAAAAAGTAATGGATCGATTTGTGGAAACTTTAGTAGGGTGCGCAATGCGCACCGGCTCATCTTGTAACGTGCGCAATATGCACCGAAAAAGTCAAAGTCAACCGGTGCACAGTACACTACAAATTACCAAGTTTCAAGCATTTTCGGCACTAAGAAACAAGCTCAGCAAACACCTTGACAGGGTTGGGTGCTTAGGTTGCACCCTACAAATAAAGTTTGCACTTAAGTTCTGTTAGTTATCCCTCATCCTCCGACTTAACAGGAGGGCGTCCAGAAATCACCATAAATCCTACAGATTCCAGAGTCATCTGTGGGCGACGAATCCCCGCTAAAACAGCTTGACTTAACAAACTTTCGATGCTCATTTCATCAGCCAAAACCGACTCTAAAAGCTGCTCAGATTGAGACAGCCGATTCAAGCGCAACTGCAATTGATTCACCCGGTTTTCCAGTTGAATTGCAGCACTCAGAGCCGATTTTTCGCACATTTCAACAAAATCCCCTCGCCCGCGCAGCAACTCCTCCGAAGTCACCCGTCCCCGTTGGCAAAAATCATCCCATTCTAGCGGATCGACAAAATTATCAAGAATTACAGTGCGATTTTTGGACAAATTATAATCCCGATTCGGCCCGCCTTTCCCCTTATAACCCCGCTGCAAAATTGCCAGAACTTCCGCATCTTCCACCAACAACATCGACTCATTACGAGCATCTACAAACACAGTTTGAAAAGTCGGCAAAAACAGAGCATCAGCGCGTCGCTGCAAAGCTTTCAAGTTGTAATTTTCGATATTTTGCGCTTGCAAAACTTGCTCAGCAGGCTGCACATCAGTCTGGATTGAATAATTAAATTGGAAGCCGAACCATTCCATCCCTTCCGTAGCATCCCAGCTTTCATCGTATCGCCACATGGCAAAAGCTTGTCCGCGATCGTCCCAGCGAATATAAGAACCAAGTGCATCGATCAATCCCTCTCCAATTCGATAAAGAGCGACATCGGTATTCTGATGAGCAATGCGACGATTATAACTACCGTACTGCTGGCAATAAGGCACTAATCTGGTTCTCAAATCGTTCGATGGAATTAAGGTTTTTTGAGTAGGTTGATAGCGCATCAACCCAGATATACTCGGATGTTCGACTTGTTTGAAGTGGAGAGCTTGACACAACCAACCTTCTGCCGCCCGCTGCATTTCTTTATGCTTAGCATCGCAGTTATCGAGAGATTCAAAATACTGAGATGCGGTGTCATCAAGAACATCAATTTCATCTAAAACGTACTGTTCATCAATTTTTATTTTCTCTTCTTCAATCTCCTTTTTGATTGAGACAATTTCGCTGGATAAGCCTTTTGCTCCTTCAGTAAACAACTTTTCTTCAAGTTTGAGCAGTTTTTTGTCAGCATAAAACTGAAGGCTGGAAATAGATTTGTTGAAGATATCAAACCCGTCTTTTAAGACTTGATACCAAGCTTCGTGGGGACTCTCAGGCAAATCTGGGCCTGCAAATAAACAAAATTGTAGTCCCATTTTGCTACCAATGCGATCGACTCTGCCGAGTCTTTGTTCTAACTGGTTGGGAAACCACGGTAAATCGAAGTGAATTAACCAATCTGTCAGTTGCAGATTTACGCCTGCTTCGGCCGATCGATCGCACACCAAGATAAAACAATGCGGCTCAGTTTTAAACCGATGGAGACTAGCCTCAACATCATCAGCAGATTTGCCTGTTTCGTGGCTGGCGATCGCCTTTTTACCAAAGATTTTAGCTAAATTGTCCGCAATCTCTTGACAAGTTGCCGTAAAACTGGTAAAAATCACAATTTTCGGGAAACGTTCGCCCGGAATGGGCCGTTTAATTTGCTGTTGAATTCTCGACAGCAAATCGCGAGGATTGCTATGATACTCGCGCGGAACCTTTAGAGAAACTGCGAGAAATCGCAAAACGGCGATTCGTAACAACGAGAGTCGATCTAGTCCTTCCTCGGGCTTTTCGACAGTATTGAGAAAGGTTTCCAGGATTTCTCTTTCTTCGGAAAACAGCGCAGTTTTGGTCAAAATCGCCGTGTCCTTTTGTCCGAATTCGCGATCGAGTTCGGGAGTCGATTTTTTTTGCAAACGAGCTTTGACAACCTGTTCTAAAACATTCAGCCAAGTACCAGAAGCGCGGAAAAACAGCAGAAAAATTCTCTGATATTCGCTCGACTTGGGAGCGACAGTGCGCCATTTATCGAGTATAGTTTGAATTTTCGACCATTGTTCATCATTCAGATCGTACTCATTTTTGGGAACAGCATCTCGGTCAAAAATCACATCTTCAACTGCATCCCGGCGGTTACGAAGAATACGGCGGTGGAGGCGGTAGGTATCTTTAACGTGAGAGCGAATAGTCTGGACAAGACGAGCTATTTCTGTAGTTTGTTCAGTTTTCAAACAACTTTCTAACTCTGTTGCTAATCCGAGCAAATAATCATCTTTTGTAAAAAGATTGCGGAGTTGAGCGAGTTTTGTTTGCAAAACAGCAGGCTTGGCATCTTCTCGAAAATCAAGCAAAGCGCTACCAATTTCCTGACGATTTTGCACCCGTTCTTTGAAACTTTCCAAGTCATCAAGACGGTAAGTTGTCGGATCTAGTAAGTGCAGCATTGTTAGAAAATCCTGCTCGCGCCCGATCGCAGGCGTTGCAGATAATAACAATAAATTTTTGCTTTTTTGAGCGAGTTTCTGGCAGAGTTCAAAAGATTGCTGCCCGGCGCGATCGCCCGAATTTGCCATAGCCGCCAGATCGTGCGCTTCATCAACAATCAGAAAATCTAGGTTAGCATTGCGACTAACTTGATTGTTGACTTCATTAATAGCAACAAGCTGGACTCGATCGGCAAAATGAGACAAATAGAACTTATTTTCTAACTCTTGTCGCCACTGTTCGAGCAGGTATTTGGGGACAAGCACCATAGCGCGTCCGTTAGGTTCGTCTAGCAGAAATTGACGGAGAATTGTCCCAGCTTCTACTGTTTTGCCTAATCCTGCTTCATCTGCCAATAAATAGCGCACGATCGGGTCTTCTAGGACGCGCCGGACGACTTCAACTTGGTGCGGGTAGAGGTCTATGTTCGCAGAAATTAACCCCGTCATGCCGCGGCTGACGGCGCGCTGTTCGATCGCAGATTGCACAAAAGCCAAGCGGCGATCGTGAAAATAGGGTGTTTCTTGACCTTTGACTGCTAAGATATCGATCGGATCGGCGATCGGGATATTGCAGCGAACATAAAGCTCAGCTTCGACAGCTTGCAAACTTTGGCTGTCTGGGAGGTCAATTTCGTACTCTAACTTATCTTCATCCCAGTCATAAACTCGACCAATTATCCACCTTTCCTGAGTTGTGCTCCAGAGGTAGCAGCGGGTTTGGCGCTGAAGTCTGGCTTCTTGGAGCAAACTTAGGGGTACTGTTTTGCTAAGGCGGTTTTTTACTGAGCAAAAATATTCAATTAGGGCTTCGGTGCGGGATAATTCGACAACTTTTCCGATTCCCAAATCGTTTTTGGGCGATCGGACTAACGAACCAACATCAATCATAATTTTAGCCTGACAATACTCACTAGAATACACTAACGCCTGAGCGACGAGAATAACATTGCATCTTAAACTTATTGCATAAATCTTTGATGGATAGGTCAACCGCAGATGTAAGGCAGATAAACACAGATCAACGCAGATAATTTTAAGAATTGAGAACAAATGAAAGCAGTCTTGTCTTTTGATTGGGGGTAATTACGATCGCCCAAAAACAACGCCTGCATTGCCAGATTCCCATTTCGGGTATTTGTGCATAATACTAGCGTAGATTTCCGAGTCTGTAAAGGCTGCTAACCAAGCCTGTAGAGGCATCCAAGGCTGTTCGTTGAACCAATCTGTATCGGTATGAGCGAATTGACGGACGAAAGGTGCGATCGCCCGATCGGTCAATGCTACATTATTACCATACAAATATTTAGTCGCGTTTAATTTGGCATTGAGTTTTTCCAGATATACAGCAGCTTCATCTCGATGTACTGTAGCCTCAACACCAGCATAACGTTCGGGGTATTTATAACGGTCGAGATGATATTTAAATCTATCATCAAATTGAGCAATTAGTGCTAGCATTTCTGCAACAGAACCTTGTTCTGGAATCAACCATTTTTCAGGATCGTGTTGTCGCAATGCCCACAACATGATATCAATACTTTGATCGAGTACGCGCCCGTCAACATCAATCAATATTGGTACCGTACCTTTGGGCGATACATCTAACATTTCTTGTGGTTTGTCTCGCAAAACAACTTCCCGCAACTCACACACGCGATTGCTAACCATCAAAGCCAAGCGCGCGCGCATAGCATAGGGACAGCGGCGGAAGGAATACAAAATTGGGTATATTACTGACATTATTATTTGTTTAGTCGATCGCGCGATCGGGCTACAGGAGTCAGAAACCGGGTTTCTTTCGAGATTTCACGCCGCCCAACCAGATTTCTGGTAGAAACCCGGTTTCTTGGAGAAACTACAGGAGTCAGAAACCGGGTTTCTTTCTAGATTTCTCGTCACCCAGCCAGAGTTTTCCGAGAAACCCGGTTTCTTTGAGCTTAGCGCTAATACTACAGGAGTCAGAAACCGGGTTTCTTTCTAGATTTCACGTCACCCAGCCAGATTTTTCGTAGAAACCCGGTTTCTTAGAAAAACGCGCTTAATCGATCGCATTATCAACTTTTTCCTTCACATCATAGCGCGCGCCGATATGTGTTTGATTGCGGCCTTTAGCCAGCTCAATCTGACGTTGCCGCTCAGAAAAGCCTTGTTTTTTAGTTTCGGTTTTCGAGTCATGACAATGAGGACAACTCACACCAAGTACAAATAATTCAGAAGCCTGATCTTCCTGACTAATCGGCTCACGACAAGCGCGACAAAGTTGATAGTTACCAGGCTTTAACTGATGAACAACAGAAACCCGTTCATCAAAGACAAAACATTCACCTTCCCAACGACTTTCTGCTTCCGGCACCGTCTCCAAATATTTTAAAATCCCACCTTCGAGATGATAGACTTCATCAAAACCTTGCGATCGCAAAAAAGCAGTAGATTTCTCGCAGCGAATGCCGCCCGTGCAGAACATTGCCACCTTGGGTTTATCGCGTAAAGCAGCTTCTTGCAGCGCCCATTCAGGCAAATCGGAAAAGCTTTTTGTTTTGGGATTAATAGCGCCTGCAAAAGTACCCATAGATACCTCGAAGTTGTTACGCACATCAACCACAACAACATCAGGATCATCAAGCAGCTTATTCCACTCATCAGGCTTGACATATTTGCCAGCCATGAGGGATGGATTAATATCAGGTATTCCCATCGTGACGATTTCGCGCCTCAAGCGGATTTTTAGGCGGTAAAACGGTGCTTTTTCTGAGAAAGATTCTTTGTGAACTAAATCGGCAAAACGCGCGTCACTACGCAAGAATTTTAGCACTGCGTGTACGCCCTCGGATGAACCGGCGATCGTGCCATTGATGCCTTCTGCTGCTAACAAGATGGTACCTTTAACCTGATTGTGATTGCAACAATCCAGTAGCGGTGCTTTTAGGTCGGCAAAATCCGATAGTTCAACAAACTTATATAATGCAGCGGTTAAGAATTTAGCCATAGATCGAATTGATAGCACTAATTAATTTTCATATTTCTATGAAAATGCAGTCAAAGCGGGCGGTGGGGCTCGAACCCACGACGTCCAGCATGGGAAGCTGACATTCTACCACTGAATTACGCCCGCGCTTAGTCTGTTTTACTTGCTTTCACTTTTGAGGTGCGACGGTAAAAAATGACCCGGTAAACATTATACAACGATTTTGCGATTTTGAGTCAACAATTTTGAGAATTAATTTTTGGGGTCGATCGCCCAATACGTTTGGGTTAAGAAGCTAATTGCTCCGCGCGCGCATCAGTTAACTGATAATTGGCATAGTCTCTGCGATTGCTTCGCGGGGACGCTCGCAATGACACGTTTCGCTAACCCGATCGCCATTAACCCGATCGCCCATCCAGACAAAAAAAGTCCTGCACGAAAGGCAGGACTAATACTTCTACTCTTCAGTCCGCGGAGGCGGACTTCGTTTGTATAGCCGCGGTTTCAACCGCCGGGGCCATTGGACTTCTACTCTTCAGTCCGCGGAGGCGGACTTCGTTTGTATAGCCGCGGTTTCAACCGCCGGGGCCATTGGAGAAACTGGAGGAGCGATCGATCGCCCTCAACCGTTAAACAAAGCGCAAAGAACTGCTGTCAAGGCCAAAACCAGAAACAGGTTGGACGATCGCAATCAATTCATTTGCAGCCGCAGTCTTCTTGAAAATAGCCGCACCTTCCGGCAATCCAGCGGGAGAAGCGCCTAGCACGTAGGTGCTGGGAGCGCCTTGAAGTTGGATGATATCTTGAGCGGGGTTGTAGCCGACAATCAAAGCGTAGTCGCCAGCGCCAGTGCTGCTATCGATGCCGTCGTTGTAGTACAAATCGGTGGCATTTCCCAGCAAGAAAGTATCGCTGCCATCTGCACCAATCAGCGTATCAACTTCGCCGCGTCCGGGATTAGCACCGGTATAGTCAACACCAACGAAGATGTCGTTACCTTTTGTGCTGTAGAGGAAATCGTTGCCACTACCGCCAAACAACACATCATTATTTTCACCGCCGTACAGAGTATCGCTACCCTCGCCGCCGAGTAAAGTATTGTTGCCGAGTTCGCCGCCGAGGACATCGTTACCAGCGCCGCCAAATATAAAATCGTCAGCTTTGCCGCCTAATGCGGTATCTGCGCCGTCGCCACCGACAAGGGTGTCGTTGCCGAGGTTGCCAAACAAGAGGTCGTTGCCGACATCGCCGAATAAGCCGTCATCGCCTTTGCCGCCAAATAGGATGTCGTCGCCGCCATTCCCTGCTACGGTGTCGTTTCCACCGTTGCCATACAGGATATTGTTAGCATCGCTGCCAACTATGACATCGTTGCCGTTGCTGCCGAGAATCTGCGGTAGCGAGGCGTTGGCTGCGGGCCGGTTGGTGAATGTGGGTGCGATCGGCTGTGCGATCGACAGTGCAGTCGCGGGTGTGAAGGGTGGAGGTGTTGGTGTGGGTGTGGTTGCCGGTGTGGGTGTGGTTGCCGGTGTCGGTAGTCTTACGGGTGTCGGTATTGTTACAGGTGTGGGTGTTGTTACCGGAGGTGTTGTTACCGGAGGTGTTGTTACCGGAGGTGTTGTTACCGGAGGTGTTGGTGTTGTTACCGCAGGTGTGGGTGTTGGTGCTTCTGGTAAATTGGCTGCGAGAATGTCGGTACCTGAGAGGTTGCCCACAGTTTCGATGAAGCCTGCACCTTGGATTGTCGGCGATGCACCGAAAAAGTCTAAAATCACCACGTCCTTAGCAGAGTCAGCGATTCCGTCTTGGTTGATGTCAATCAGCAAGCTAGTACCTTGTCGGCCCAAGCCTTTACTTCCCGATGACAGCGACAGCGCTAGAGTTGGGC
>Ga0335395_10000748_pt1 | contig 20469 bp, 18 predicted proteins | sample MAT02_FD_205744 | JGI IMG/M metagenome (GOLD analysis project Ga0335395, IMG submission 205744) | Freshwater microbial communities from Lake Fryxell liftoff mats and glacier meltwater in Antarctica - MAT-02 (spades assembly) (version 2) ...
TAATACTAAATTAAAGCTATTAAAAAGGTGTGGCTTTGGATTTAGAAATTTGAGAAATTTTGAAATACGGGCATTACTATTTTGGCATTTTCCTAAAAAATTAGCACAATAAGTACGGAAGAGCCGGACGCTCGCACTATCAATGATTAAAATATATAATTCCGATGCTACGGGATTTGATGTAATATCATGTCCGGTAGACTGACAACGATAAAATTGATTCGTAGTGCGGACTTCAGTCCGCTCCATTTCGCGGACTGAAGTCCGCACTACAAACCGATCGAATCTAGTTAACCAAAAAATCAACTATCATTCTCGACCAGTGGCAAAGTAAACCAAAAAATCGCCCCAGCACCGGGACTGCTAATTACACCAATTTTCCCGCCGTGAGCGCCAATAATTTGCCTGCAAAGATATAAACCCAAGCCCAAACCCACCGAATGTCGGGATTGATAACCCCTCACATAAAGGTCAAACAGATGCTCGCACTGTTCCGGCAATATTCCCACCCCGTCATCTTCAACCGTACAGTAAATCATGCTATTTTGGGAATTAGTAATTGGGAATTTATAATCTGTAATCGGTAATTTTTCTATATCCTGTTTCGTTTTGCTTTGATTAATTTTGATTTGTTTTGCAGTTATTATTTGAGCGGAAACCGTTAAATTTAATCCGGGCAGATTGTGCTTCAAAGCATTAGAAATTAAATTAGAAAACACGCGCCACAACTGAGTAGTATCAGCATTCACTGCGGGCAAATCATCCGGCACTAAATTTTTAAAAGTAGCTTGAGCCTCATTCATTAAAGGCTCCAAATCTGCCGCCGCCGCTTCTACTACCGCCCTCAAATCAACCCGATCGCAGTGCACCACCAAACCGCCCAATTCTCCGGCGTGAACTTCCAACAGCGAATTTATCAACCGCAACTGCTGCTCGCTACCTTGAATCATCCGATCCAAAACAGAGCGGGGAATTGCGATCGCATCTCCTGTTTTTGTTTGCCAATTCTTCAGCACCATTAACATTCCCGCTACCGGGTTTCGCAAGTCGTGAGAAAGAGCGTGAATAAACAGTCGCTGCGATTCTTGTGCCTGTTTCCGCTGCGTGATATCCTCCATTAAACCCTCATAATAAAGCAAGGAACCGCTGCTATCTCGTACTGCCCGCGCTTTCTCGGAAATCCAGACAATACTGCCGTCACAGCGGTAAATTTTAGATTCAAAATCCGATACTGTGTTGCTTTCTTCGATCGATCGCAAAAACTCATTTCTGCGATCGGGATCGACGTACAACTGCCGCTCGATATCAGTAAACTTTGCCGTCACCTCTTCGGGAGAATCGCAGCCGTAAATCCGCGCCAAAGCTGGATTTGCAGTAATATAGCGGCCGTCGGGAGTGCTTTGAAAAATTCCCTCGCCGGCATTCTCAAAAATGCTGCGGTACTTCGCCTCCGCCACCTCCAATTGTTGGTAAGCAGATTCCAACTCGCGCCTGGTACTAAACTCTGTTCGTTGCAGGCATTCGTACCAATAAACCGACAAATCGCAAATCAAACAAAACCAAAATAAATATAAATAAAACCCGCTCAGCCGAAAAGCAGTATACTGAGCAAAATTTAGATTTAAAACCAAATTTATCCCGACGTGGCAGCACAAAACGCCTAGTTGAGAAATTAGGTGAAGTCGCCAGCGGACGGGCATCAGCGTAGCTTGGGTGAGAAATGCTAAACTCCAGGTTAAAATGGGTAAGTTCCCGACTTGTGCTGCGGCTAACCCAAGCTGTACAACGACAGTTAGAGACCAGGAAAAACCCAGAAATAGCAAACCGGGATAGCGTTTGCCGATGGATGTTTTTTGCAGCAACAAACAAGTCAGCAAACCCAATTCTACAGCAGCGCTAGTGTACAAATAAATAATTTTAAACTCTCGGGGAGCGAAGATTGCTTCGCCCAGGAGATAGACAATTATTGTGAAGGCAAAAAAGATGGCAATTCGCACAGCAGGGCGCAGTCTATCTCGGAGGAAGCGATCGCGCCACTCTTCGTAAACTGTTAACGCTTCAACTGATTTTTTATTGCCCAAGTAGGTCATAAATAGTTATTAGTTATTTGTTATTGGTTATTTGTTATTAGTTATTTGTTATTTGTTATTGGTTGTTTGTTATTTTTTATTTGTTATTTACTACTACCAATTAGCAATTGCCCAATTAGCAATTGCCCAATGCCCAATGCCCAATGCCCGATGCCCGATGCCCAATGCCCAATGCCCAATGCCCGATGCCCGATGCCCTATGCCCGATGCCCGATGCCCATAGCCCTATGCCCGATGCCCATAGCCCTATGCCCATAGCCCGATACTCAGGAGCACCTAATTTACCTGAAAAAGGCTATATTTCCATAACAGGTAACGAAAACCAGAAAGTCGAGCCGCCTCCGGGAGTGCTTTCGACGCCGATTTGACCGCCGTGAGCTTTGATAATTTGCTTGGAGAGGTAAAGTCCCAAGCCTAGCCCTGTTAATTGTCGGCTATTGGGGTCTTGAACGTAAAGTTCAAACAGAGATTCTCGCTGTTTGGGGCTGATTCCGACTCCATTATCTGTTACAGTACAGCGAACCATTTTTACGGTGACTTCGGGCAATTCGTCGCCGATATTGCCATTTTGACCCTGATACGGGGGGATTTGACAACTGCTGTCGGGGTGAAGTTCAGTCAGGGTTTCTTGACTTTTCTGGGTGGTGTCGCGCATCCCCGGACGATCGCCCTTCTCAGATATCCGGTTAGCGATACAACGGGCGATCTGATTATTGGAAGATGTTAAAATTTGTGAATTTTCTTCAATGTTTAGCGTTTTTTCAACTTCAATTACCTCAGCTTTAAAAGTGATATTGACTCCCGGGTGATTGTGTTTGATCGCATTAGTTAGCAGATTTTCTAGCACTCGCTGCAAGTATTTGCGATCGGCACAGACTAGCGGCAAATTTAGCGGGATTTCTTGAGTTAAAATTGCTTGATTTTTGGCTAGCATCGGTGCTAAATCGGCAATAATTGCTGAAGTTAAAGACTGCAAATCCAACGATTCGGGATGGACAAAAATACCTTGGACTTCGCTAGCGTGAGCGTCGAGGAGGGAATTAACCATAGTCAATTGGTGTTCGCTGGCCTGAACGATGCGCTGCAAAATCGATCGCGAAACTGGAACATCCTGTAGAGACTCACAGGACGATTTATTGAGCAAATTTTTCAGCAATATCAACATTCCCATCACTGGAGTGCGGAGATTGTGAGAAACTGCGTGCAAAAATAAATCTTTGAGACGGTTGCTTTCTTGCAGTTCGTGCATTTTTTGCTGCAGTTGGCTGGTGCGTTCTTCGACTTGAGATTCTAAGTTGGCATTGAGTTCTTTTACTTGCTGCAAAAGTTGGGATTGTTGGAGGGCGATCGCCACTTGGGTAGCGAGTTTTTCTAACAAATCAATTTCAAATTCCTGCCACTGGCGGGGCCCAGAACACTGGTTGACGGCCAAGATCCCGAACAGTTCATCGCCGAGGACGATCGGCACATTTAACGTCGCCCGAATTTGATAGTCGCTGTATAATTGGACAACTCGATCGCCCTTTTGCACCGTAGCAGTATCGGAGACAATTCGGACGCGGTTGTTAGCATAAAAAGTTTTCTGCTTTTCGAGGTGATTCTCGTCAGTGAGCAACAACCCCAAAATAGAACGGTATTGGACACCGACAGACTCAGCGACAATTTTACCGTACACCGGGCTAGGAAGATTTGCCCCGCCTGCGTCCATAATACCGATGAAAGCGCGATCGGCCTTGAAAAATTGCCGGACTTCGGCAACAGTAGTGTTGAGAATTTCTTCGAGGTCGAGGGAGTGGCGAATTCGCAGGGCCATTTCTGAGAGCAGCCGATCGCGCTCGGAGGATGTCCCCAAAGCAGCTTCGGCGCGGTGACGTTCCGTAACGTCTTGGACTGTGGCGGCGATGATGTTTGAGTGAATTGCTGACTGTTCGCAGACAGCGCGCACTCCGCCGTCAGGGAGCACAATTCGATAGTTAATGGAATAGGGTTTGCGCTTAAACATCGCTTGACATTGCGATCGCGCCACCAATTCTCGGTCTTCTGGATGTACTGCTTGCAAAAAAACTTCTGGTGTTGGTTTAACAGTTCCCGGAGTCAAACCCAAGATGCGATAAAGTTCGTCCGACCACCGCAATTCGATATTAGATGATATATTGTTTTCTGCCGATTGTTCGCAACGATCGACCGGCTTGATGGCGGTGAAATTTAAATCCCAATTTCCTAACTGAGCGATGCGCTGAGCGTTAGCTAAACTGGCTTCGCGATCGCGCAACAGAGCGGCCGTGCGGCGCACGAACTCCAGCGCTTGCTCGCGTTCAGCCACGGCTGCAGCCAACATCAGGGCCACAAGGGCGATCGTACCGGTAAAAGCTTGTAAAAATAAAACCGCCTGTTGCAGATTTTCGCTTCTGACCAAAAACGGGCCGCCTCCCTGCACCGCTCCCAAAATCGCGATATAAGACACGATCGAATAAGCAAAAATCGCTCCCGGCTGACGAAATCGCAAAGCGGCCCAAACTATCAGAGGAAAAGGCAAATATTCCAGCGGATACAGAGCGCTCGCGGCCTGTGTTTTCGAGCAAAAAACCAGCGAGCTAACGCTCAGTAATAAAGTCAGCCATAGAGCTATTTCTGAATAATTAAAAAGTAAATTTTGCAGATCATAGCGATTTTTAGTTCCCTGAAATTTGGATAAATAATTAATAATTAATAATCGGTAATTTGCCCAGTTAAAAAATGTTAAAAAACTTACAATACTTCGATCTTTTTTTGAAAAATGAAAACTTTTAAATGCGTGATTTAAAGTCAGCAGCACCGGTGTGACGATCAAGATTCCCATACCGTCTCCGAGCCAGGTAGTCCACCAATTCCGAGAGAAATTGCTCCACTGAGCCCAACCAAAGATGCACGTGCCCAAATTGCCGAGGGTAGAACCCACCAAAGTAGACCCGATGACAGCGCCGGCCACCAAACCCACAACATCTCGGAGTCGATCGAGCTTAGTAGAAAATCCGCTGCGACTGAGCACGGCCTCCCCAGCCAGCGCTTGCACGGTGACGCTAAAGGCCGATGTGACAATGACGGCGAAGGGTACACCAGCCCCGGCGGTAGAGTTTAACAGCACCGAACCGAGGGCAATTCCCGGCCACATCCGCCGCCCTTGCAGCAGCACTGCCGCCAGGGCAATACCGGCGGGCGGCCACACCGGGGAGGCTTCGGCTGTTACCAGTCCCAGTACCGACACTGCGAGTTTTCCGGTGACAAAGTAGGCCAGGCCGAGGATGCCGGCGGAAAGAAGCAGTCGAGTGCGGTGGTTGAGCAGTTTCATGGTTTGTGCGATCGAATCCTCCATTGCTACTCTTTAATTTAGGCGGATGACGGGCGATCGAGCTTCCTCCAGAGGCATCACCTGACAGGGGGAGAGGGGAGAGGGTCGGAAGAGGGGGAGTGGGAGGGTCGGAAGAGGGGGAGAGGGAGAGATTGGGAGAGGGGGAGAGGGGGAGAGGGGGAGATTGGGAGAGGGGGAGAGGGGGAGAGGGGGAGATTGGGAGATTGGGAGAGGGGGAGAGGGGGCAGCAAATATTCCCTCTTGCTTATCCGTTACATCCGTTACATCCGTTACATCCGTTACATCCGTTACATCAGCTACAAAATCCGCTGCCGAACCTTCTTGCTTGTTCTCTACTAATTCTAATTTTTTCCAGCTATGGAGGGAAAGCCCGATCGCCCCAATACCCCCAATGCCGATCGCAATATCGTGCACCGGAATATTCCAGCCCAATCGATCGTACACAAAGGCGAGCCCTCCTGTCTGCACCAAAGCCACATCTATCACAGACGGCAGTACAATTATCCCGAATACGCTCAGCAGTGCAGCACTCAGCCAAGGTATCCACTCGCGCATCTGAAATAGAGGATCTGGCCGATCGAGAATCGAATACTTCACCGCACTGTAAAATATTGCTGCTAAAACACCGCTGGCGATCGGTGTCGCCAGCCAAGTTAAAGAAATACTGCCGATAGTTCGCCAATCAACCGCATGAATTCCGGCTGCAACCCAGCTAAAACCGGCGATCGCACCTACCACCGCATGAGATGAAGAAACCGGCAAACCTCGACTCGTAGCGATTTGCAGCCACAACCCGCAAGATATCAGGACTGACACCATCCCGACTAAAAATACCTGCGGCTGAGCAGAAAACACATCTACATTCACAACTCCTGTTGCCAGAGTTTGGGAAACTCCTTGCCCGAACAGCACTGCGCCGGAAAATTCCAGTATGCCTGCAACAATTATTGCTTGCCGCAGCGTTAGCGCCTTCGAGCCTACGGATGTCCCCATCGAGTTCGCGACATCGTTGGCCCCTAAGTTGGCGGCGACGTACAAAGCCAGTACAGCCAGCGCCGCCAATTGCAGAAATACGACCTCAGAGCTATTTAACATTGCATTTTTTTGTCATAAAACTGGCAGTTCGATATATGATAAGGGATTGTGAGTTTTGGAAAATCCCGTCAACGACTCAGGGCTGAAGCCACTGATCTTCCAGCTTAGGCTCGAAGTTTGGGTTTTAGCATTAGTTGACCAGGCTAAGTTCTTAACTGAACTACGTTATTGGCAAGTGTTCAAGTTCCTACTCCGGGATGCGTAGCTAGTCCCGTGACTCTAGAAATTAAGGATTAAACAGATTTATTGAGTTAAGTCAGTGTCCTTGATCTAGTACCGACCAATAACCTTGCCGAAGCTAACATTACTTCGAGTAGGAAAGGCAAATCTCGGCATTACAGAGATGCGGATCAACACTACTCCTCTGTTGATCCAGCCCCGCAAGGGGATAAGATTCAACGCGATTAAAATCGCTTGGGTCGTTTCCCTGTCAAGGCTGAAGACACGCTCGTTTCCCACATACCATGAGGTCTTATGAAAGGCGCAGAAATAATCCGTTCGATCGAGACGGAAGAAATCAATAGAGTCAAGCAAGAACTAAAAAAACAGCTCCCCGAAATTTACGTGGGCGACACAGTGCGCGTCGGCGTGAAAATTAAAGAAGGCGCGAAAGAACGGGTTCAGCCCTACGAAGGGACTGTGATTGCTATGCGAAACGGCGGGATTAATGAAACAATCACCGTGCGCCGCGTGCTTCAGGGCGTGGGTGTGGAACGGGTGTTTATGATTCACTCGCCCCGCATCGCTACGATCCAAGTCATGCGCCGCGGGAAAGTCCGCAGAGCAAAACTTTACTACCTGCGCGATCGCGTCGGCAAGGCAACTCGCGTCAAACAGCGGTTCGATCGCCCTCTATAGGAATGCACCCAGCCTTCCCTTGGTTCATGGAAAATGGGAAATTGAAAAATTTTAAAAAAAGTTTCCCATTTCCGAGCGCACTGTGTTAAAATAGAAATCTAGAGGTTAAGCGATTTTCAGCAACCTCACCTGTGCGCTCTTAGTTCAGTTGGTAGAACGCAGGTCTCCAAAACCTGATGTCGGGGGTTCAAGTCCTCCAGGGCGCGCTGAATCACCAAACTTGAAATTCTGCCCGAAAGTGCCCGGATTATTGGCTGGAAACAGCCTAAACCGCAAGTTTTCGGGTAGAATTAATTTTTGTGGGCGGTTCGCAAAAAATGCCATCAACAAATGCTCGGTGTGGTTTCTCGATCGCCCTTAAGAGCGATCGGCACATACACCGTTGATGGATTGAGCTTGTAAAAAAGTGCTGCTTTGAATTTGAAATTTTGGACTTGGGCGTAAGTGGTTCGTGTCAAAAAATCAAAGAGCCGCGAGCCACTCACACAATCTCAAATCTCAAATCTCAAATCGCAAGGGGGATTCGATCGTGGCGAAAAAAGACGAAGCTCAAGAAACTCAAGAGATCGCAGCGTCTGGGTTTGATCCTGTGGGTTTTTTAAAGGACACTAGAGAAGAACTCGACAAAGTGGTGTGGCCTAGCCGCCAGCAGCTAATTAGCGAGTCTTTGGCCGTGCTTTTGATGGTAATCCTTTCAGCAAGCCTGATCTATTTGGTGGATAACTTCTTTAACTGGGGCGCAGCAAAGGTGTTTGGGTCATGACTTTTGCATCAGAAGAATCTGAGTATTCCACAGACGCGACGGGACAGGCTTCATCGCCAGATGTGCCGGAAATTGATGCTCGCTGGTATGCTGTTCAAGTTGCCTCTGGCTGCGAAAAGCGGGTGAAGGCTAACTTGGATCAGCGGATTCAAACCTTGGATGTTGCCGATCGCATCGTTCAAGTAGAAATTCCGCAAACTCCGGCGATAAAAGTCGGTAAAGACGGTTCCAGGCGGCAGTCAGACGAAAAAATCTTCCCCGGCTACGTACTCATCCGTATGTTTATGGACGAAGATACGTGGCAGGTGATCAAAAATACCCCGAATGTAATTAATTTTGTCGGGGCAGAGCAGAAACGCCGCTACGGGCGCGGCCGAGGTCACGTCAAACCGCTACCTCTGAGTCATTCGGAAGTAGAACGGATCTTCAGAAACGCTCAGGAATCAGAACCGGTTGTCAAAGTATCGATGGCGACAGGAGACCACGTTGTGGTACTTTCCGGGCCCTTTAAGGATTTTGAAGGTGATGTGATTGAAGTTAGTCCGGAACGGAACAAGCTCAAAGTTTTACTCTCGATTTTTGGGCGCGATACGCCTGTAGAATTGGAGTTCAATCAGGTTCAGAAACAGAACTAACTAATGGCAAAGAAAGTTGTTGCAGTAATTAAGTTGGCGATTACGGCGGGAAAAGCCAACCCAGCTCCTCCGATCGGCCCAGCTTTGGGTCAGCACGGCGTCAATATCATGATGTTTTGCAAGGAGTACAATGCTAGAACCGCAGACCAAACAGGTCTCGTGGTTCCGGTAGAAATTTCGGTTTTTGAAGACCGCAGTTTTACGTTTATTCTCAAAACCCCCCCGGCTTCGGTTTTGATTCAAAAAGCTGCTGGTATTGCTAAGGGTTCGGGTGAACCTAACCGCAAGCAAGTAGGGACAATTACACAGGCTCAGTTGCGAGAAATCGCTGAAACCAAGATGCCTGACCTTAACGCTAATGATGTTGAAGCAGCCATGAAAATTGTGGCGGGAACAGCTAAAAACATGGGCGTGGCGATCGCAGATTGAAGGAAGAGGGAAGAAGGAAGAAGGAAGAGGGAAGAGGGAAGAGGGAAGAAGGAAGAGGGAAGAGGGAAATTTTTTTTCTGATTCGCAATTCTTACTTGTCAGTCTTAAATCCTAAATTGCTAATTCAAAATTCCTGATTTTCAATCTAAAATCTCAAATCTCAAATCCAAAATCGCAAGTCGATTCAGGGGGAGAAGCAAAGCTTCGCTAGGAATCGCAAATGTTTTAGATTTGAAATGAGCCAAATGGTTCAATCGCAAATCTAAAATCTAAAATCTAAAATCGACTGACCCCAGAGATAACAATGGCAAAGAAAGTATCGCGAAGACTGCAAGAACTTCAAAAGAAAGTAGAAGAGAGACCTTACGAACCGCTGGAAGCTCTGCAACTTTTGAAAGAAACAGCAACCGCTAAGTTTGGCGAAGCTGCTGAAGCTCACATCCGTTTGGGAATTGACCCTAAATATACTGACCAACAGTTGCGGACAACTGTATCGCTGCCAAAAGGCACTGGTCAAGTAGTCAGAATTGCGGTGATTGCTAAGGGCGAAAAAGTTAAAGAAGCTCTGAATGCCGGCGCGGATATTGCTGGTTCCGAAGAGTTGATCGAAGATATTCAGAAGGGCATGATGGACTTCGATTGTCTGATTGCTACCCCTGATGTGATGCCGTTGGTGGCAAAATTGGGTCGGTTGTTGGGCCCGCGCGGTTTGATGCCTTCTCCGAAAGGTGGCACGGTGACGACTGACCTTGCTCAGGCCATCAACGAGTTTAAAGGTGGTAAACTAGAATTTCGTGCCGATCGCACAGGCATCGTTCATGTTATGTTTGGCAAGGCAGCTTTCTCAGCGGAAGATTTGCTCGTCAACCTTCATGCTTTGCAAGAAACTGTTGACCGCAACCGTCCTTCGGGCGCAAAAGGTCGCTACTGGCGCAGTTTGTACATATCCGCAACAATGGGCCCATCGATTGAAGTCGATATCAGTGCCCTGCGCGATACCAAACTTGATGGTGCCTAGAAAGTATTGAGCAGAAGGCAGAAGTAAAAGACAGCTTCGGTTATCTGTATAAATCTCTCACGAGATTTGCATTATACCCTTGCTAATATCTGCCTTCTGATGATAGCCTAATCAAAAATCCATAAGCTGAAGACCGCAGGTGCCGAGCGCTTAATTTCCTGCCGAGGCTGAAGAAATAAAAACTCAAGAAAATAAATTAAAAAGTTCTATCTTTTAATTCCTAATTCTTAATTTTTAATTCTCTGCCCCGGCTATAAGGTTGGGGTTTTTGACTGGCAGTTTGAGATCCTAAAAGGAGGTGAAATAAGTATGGGCAAAAGTTTAGCAGCAAAAAATGAGATTATTGCAGGCCTCAAGCAAACCTTGAGCGAATCTCAATTGGTAATCGCGATCGATTACAAAGGCTTAACTGTTGGTGAAATCACAGATTTGCGGCGGCGTTTGCGTCCGAAAGGCAGCAGTTGCCAAGTGGCAAAAAACACGCTAATGCGAATTGCTGTTGATGGCAATGAAACATGGCAGCCGATGCAGGAATTGCTGATAGGTACGTCGGCGTTTATGTTCGTGCAAGAAGATATTGGCGGCGCGATTAAAGCTTACCAAGAATTCCAAAAAGCTTCCAAGAAGACTGAAGTTCGCGGCGGCGTGATGGAAGGACGGGTACTGAAAGAAGCTGATATTAAAGCATTAGCGGATCTGCCGTCGAAAGAACAACTCATGGCTCAAATTGCTGGCGCTATCAACGGTGTCGCAACCAAGTTGGCTGTGGGTATCAATCAAGTTCCTACTTCGATCGCACGCGGTCTCAAAGCTTATGCTGAAAAAGACGGCGGTTCAGCAGAAGTAGAAGCACAACCTGAAGCAGAACCTCAAGCAGAAGCAGAAGTAGAAGCACAACCTGAAGCAGAAGTAGAAGCACAAGCACAACCTGAAGCAGAAGCAGAAAGCGCATCTGAGTAAGTCATTAGGAATTAGTCGTGAGTCATAGGTCGTTAGTTTTGAGAAACAAACTGATAACTGGAGACGAAAAACTAATAATTAATGAGCAATCGCAAATCACAAATCACAAATCTACAATCGAACTAGGAGTTTAACGAATGTCTACTGCAACCGACGAAATCTTGGAAAAACTGAAGACTCTGAGCTTGCTCGAAGCTTCTGAATTGGTCAAGCAAATTGAAGAAGCTTTTGGCGTCAGCGCTGCTGCTGTAGGTGGCGGCATGATGATGATGGGCGCTCCTGCGGCCGCTGCTGAAGTAGTAGAAGAGCAAACTGAATTCACCGTGATTCTTGAAGAAGTTCCTGCTGACAAGAAAATCGCAATTCTGAAGGAAGTCCGGGCGATTACCGGTCTGGGCTTGAAGGAAGCTAAAGACTTGGTAGAAGCAGCACCGAAGCCTGTTAAGGAAGCTCTTGCTAAGGCAGCAGCAGAAGAATTGAAGAAGCAGCTTGAAGCTGTGGGCGCAAAGGTTTCTGTCAAGTAGTGATGGAATTTAGCCGATAGGTTTCAACCTGTCGCTATTTGACCTCAGTTTGCTGGTGCAGACTGAGGTTTTTTTTGGTTGGTGCGATCGACTTTCGAGACTTGTAGGGGCGGGTTTAGCGCGAAATCTGAACCAACAGCAGACAATTTTAGTACAAAACCCGCCCCAACCCAACGACAGGATTTTATTCTCTTGGCAGTTACCGGACATGATAACAGTCACAGATCCGCAAAGGCGGGTTTTGTTCGGAGATTGTGCTCTACATTCAATGTTGCGCGCTAAACCCGCCCCTACAAGTTACTCACCAAATTATCAAAACTCTGCATCCATTTGCCGCACGACTGTTAAAGCAGAATAAGAAACGCCGGCGGTTCCTTCTCCGGGATGGGTAGAGTCGCCGACTAACCACAGGTTTTTAATCGGCGTGCGGTTGGCAAATCCGAAGGGGCCGAAGGTTGGTACTCGCTGGCCGATGCCGCCTACAACGCCTTGATCGCGCGCCGTGTAGCGGGCAAAGGTGCGGGGTGTGGCTGATTCTTGGTGTACAATTTTTTCGGGTGTCAAATCGAAATATTCGCTCAAACGGGCGATCGCCCCTGCGGTATATTTTTGCTTCAATCCTTCATAATCAACCGAATTCCACCACATTCGAGTATCAGTAAAAGACGAAGCAATCACAGTCGCCATTCCCTGCGGTGCTCGGCCATCACCCGGATGGCTGACAGAAACAAATAATGAATTATTCTCCCCTATCTCGCCGTCGTAGTCGTAAAGAAACTGCAGGTGCGGCGGACAATTTGCCGGAATTGCGCTTTCATGCACTGCCAAATATATGACAAATGCGCCGGATGCGGGCGGCAATTTATCAACTCGATATTTGTAGCCTGCCATTTGATTTGGCAGTTGATTTGTTGTGTCTGAATTATTTGTTAAAGTTTCTAAAATAGGCTCGCTTGACAATAATTTTACGAGATTTTGTGCGGTGACGTTGGCAACAATGCGATCGGCAGTTTCTGTCCAAACTTCGCCGGTTTTTTGATTGCGAATCACTGTACCGGTGGCTTTCCCGTTACTGGTGACAATGCTTTCGACAGTATGCCGCAACAGCACTTTGCCGCCGTAAAGCTCGATCGCGCTTACGAGTCGATCGCTCAAAACCTGCATACTTCCTTGTAAATGATACAATCCCTGCGGCTCTTGGGAAACTCCTAAAGCCGTCGCCGCGTACAGCAGCGCCGTTTCTTCAGTATCAACTTGAGAATACAATTTTAACTGCAAATCCAGAAAAGTTTTCAAGCGCAAATTGTGGCTCAACCCGCACAAGCGCAAAGCATCACCCACCGTCATAAAAGTGAAAGGCAAAGTAATTAAAGTATCGGGGCGCACAGCTTGAATTAATTGCCAGAAATCCCAGAAATTTCTGGGCGGCAAAACTGGATCGCGCCCTTGAAAGTTCCAGCTAGCTTGGAACAATGTAGATAATAATTGCCAAAAACGTTCGCTACCGGGGAATTGGCGCTGTCTTTCTTCCTGCCATTTTTGCGGATCTCGCCACACGCTAATCGGTGCGGTTTCTCCCGGCAAAAACACCGCACAAGCGGGATCGCAGGGCGTGGCGGCGGGAAGTTCGATATCTAATTCCGAGAAAATTCGGTGGTGAATCCCTCCGGGTTCCAATCCTGCAACCTGCGTCGCGCCGACATCGAAGGTAAAGCCTTTGCGTTTGAAGGTGGAAGCGCATCCTCCGGGGACGATCGCCTGATCTAAGACTAGCACTTTGTATCCTCTGCGGGCTAGCAGGGCGGCTGCTGTCAGCCCGCCGATGCCGGCTCCAATTACCGTGACGCGGCTTTTTGTGTCTGCTGGACTGGATTTGCTCTCAGCGGGGCGATCGTTCGTCATAATTTATTTATTGTAATATTTCTTAATAGTATTATCATATTTTGCAATAAAAAGCTCTTGTGGCGACAGGTTGAAATCTATCGCTACAAGAGCTTGCGTCCGAGTTGAGAGGACGTTTCAGGGGTAATGCACGCGGGGTTCACCCGAAGCATTAAAGTTTTTGCCGTAGCCTATCGGAGAATCAGGGACGGCGCCACTTATTGAGATAAGCTTCACCAATCCCAGCCACAGCCTGCATTTGACCTAGCTGTTCCCGTAAAGCTTTGATGGTTCTGATCTGTTCTTGAGACTGTTGCTGCAAAGCGTCATAATTTCGCTGTTTCGCAGCACTCTGGCTCAATTGATTTTCTAGATATGGCAACTTGGTCAGTTGAGCTTGGAAGTTGTCGATCGCACTTGACTTTTCTGCTAACTGATGCTGCAAAGCTTCGTAACTCGACTTAGACACAGTTTGCTGCAATTGCTGTTCTAGATTTTGCTTGGAGGCTAATTGCTGTTGCAAAGATTCCAGCGCGCTTTCTTTTTCGCTCAACTGCTGCTGCAAAGTGTCGTAACTCGACTTCGTTACAGTTTTCTGCAATTGCTGTTCGAGATTTTGTTTTTCAGCTAATTGCTGCTGCAAAGATGCCAGCGCGTTTTCTTTTTCGCTCAACTGTTGCTGCAAAGTGTCGTAACTCGACTTCGTTACAGTTTCCGGCAATTTCTGTTCGAGATTTTGCTTGGAGGCTGCCAATTCCTGCTGCAAAGATGCCAGCGCGCTTTCTTTTTCGCTCAACTGTTGCTGTAAAGCTTCGTAACTCGACTTCGCTACAGTTTCCGGCAATTTCTGTTCGAGATTTTGTTTTTCAGCTAATTGCTGCTGCAAAGATGCCAGGGCGCTTTCTTTTTCGCTCAATTGCTGTTGCAAAGTGTCGTAACTTTCTTGCAGCGGATTCGGCTGTACGCTTACCTTGGACGATAGAGTTTCTGCCGTTACAGCGTCATTAATTTGGCTTTCTTCGGCTGTTTCCTCTGGTAAGTCAGCGGTATCGATCGCACCTTCTTCATCTTTTTTCCAAGTGATACTAACTTCACTTTTGTCCTTGGAAATATCCAAAGCGCCTTTTGCCAAGCGTTCTAGCAGTTCCGACCTCGATATTCCAAGCTTGCGAGCGATCGTATTCAATCGATCGGCACTAGAAGGAGTCAGCGAAAGTCCGACTTTGACTTTGCTTTCTGGATTTGAACTAACTGGATTGCGACTTTTTTTTACCATTGGCATTTTCCTCATGCCAACCTACACTTATTAGTATAGTGGCTGAAACATCTTTTAAAATTAATTCTTGTTACTTACCAATTGTGGCAGCTTGTGGCAACTTCCGTTCCAAATCGAACAAAAAGCCATGAATGTACTCTTCCGTCCATTCCTCGCCGTAGAACCGTTTAAACATTCCCCGGGCGGGGTCTTTTTCGGCACGATACCGCAGGTAACGCAGTTGAGCTTGTAAGATACTATCTAACTTTGCGCTATCTGTCACGGGTTCGGCGCGATCGACCAAATCCAAATAAGCAGCGAGATAGTCTTTGAAAGCTGCAAAAACCCGAGTTTCCACAACTTCCGTTTCCTTGGGGCGAGTCCACAGAAACGCCGGCGAGAAAAACTGTTTGGCTTCTTCTGGAAAATCTCCGCCCCAAGGAAGGTGCGGTTGATGAGCTTGAAACATTTGTGCGATCGGCGCAGTATACTTAGCCTCGTATTCAGCATCCCCGCCAAACAAAGGCTGCATATCCAGAGCAATTAAATGACCGCCGGGAAGCGTTACCAAATCCGCGCCAAAAAACGGCAAATCATAGTTAAGATGCGGGAAAATCACAAAGTTCAGAACTTGCAAGCTGTTGCCGCCTTGGACGTGAGCCGCGCGAATTTGCCGCAGTTTTGGGGATGAAAAAGCGTAACTGGTAGTTACGATTTCTTCTTGGTTTTTCCCTTTGCCGACGGTAGCTTCCTTGATTTCAAACCCTTCTGGAATCGGGTAAGACTGTAAGTCTAACCGATTTTTCATCAGAGCGATCGCCGTATCTAAAAAAGGTTGATAAAGAGTCATGTCGATTTTAGATTTTAGATTTTAGATTATACTTCTTCAATCAACAGGTTCCTAGTAAGGACTTTAGTCCTTCTTCCGGGAGCATCTCAGTTTGGCAAAAAGCATTTTTTTTATTGTAGTGCGAGCACCTCAAGAGCTCGCGAGTATAATACGCGAGCTCTTGAGGTGCTCGCACTATAAATGCAAAACTGAGATGCTCCGCTTCTTCCGAGGTTCGTAGTAAGGACTTTAGTCCTTCTTCCGAGGTTCGTAGTAAGGACTTTAGTCCTTCTTCCGAGGTTCGTAGTAAGGACTTTAGTCCTTCTTAAACCTTGATTTTAAGGACTGAAGTCCGAACTATCAAACTTTTTTGAAAAAATCCATGTAAATTCAGCGGTCATCGCGTGCCGGCGGCGACAGCTAAAGGCACAGCATCTTCAAACAAAAATTCGTAAAGAAATTTTTCTGCCCATTCGTGACCGAAATAACTGCTAAACAAGCCCGAAGCCGGGTCTCTGTCTGCGCTGTACTGGTCGTAATCTTTTTGAGCTTTAACGATGCGCTGGATATCTTCTTGGTCAGTCAGCGGTTGTGCGGACGACAGCATTTTCCAGTACAAATCCAAATAGTCTTTATAAGCTGGATATACCCGATTTTCTACAGTTTCCGCATCAGTTTTGGCGAACAGCAAGTATTTAGAAAAATACTGATTGGCATCATAAAATTTCATTTCTAAATTTTGTGCCAAATCGTCATACTTGTCGCGGAGGGATTGTAGAGGTTGAACGTATTTTGCTATATAAGCTTCATCTCTAAATAGTGGCTGAAAGTCGAGAACTACTAAAATTTTCTTCTTGCCAAAAGACAAGAGGTCAATTCCCAACAAAGGCAAATCGTAATTGTGATTGGGATAAATCACGCAATTAAAAACTTGAGCTGCTTCACCTGCATCGATGTAAGTGTAGCGAATTTTTCGCAATTGCGGGCATTCGTAACACCAACTGCGGATTTTAGCTGGGGTTTTGCCGCGCTCGCTGACATTGACTTCCAACCCCGAGGGAATGGGGCGACTTTGCAAATCAAACCTTTGAAACAGCTCTTGCTCTAGGTATTCCCGAAAAGGCTGGTACATGGCGAATTAACTCGGATGGCAAAACTCTTGCGATCGTAAATGATGCCGTCGGCTCCCGTCTCGTTTATTAAAAACAAAGTAACAATCCGTAACATTATGAAGGCGATCGGGCTAATCTAAGGGCGGGTATGAAGTGCGATCGGGCTTGTAGATTTCAAAATCAGCCAGTTTCCCTGCTTTTAAAGCGAAGTTTCCAAAGTCGCACCTACCACCCGCAGATCCGAATCTTTTGCCAAATAGCTCACAGCAGCGCGAGCTTGAGGATGGTCAAATTTTCTCAGCACCCGCGCAACTCGCATCCGAGTTCCCCAGTATTCGGCGCTCACCAGAGGTAACAATTGCTGCAATGCTGCTTCTGCTTTCTCAGTATTTGCCAGGATGCCCAACCCCTCCGTCGCCACATCCTGCACTGGTATATCTTCGCCCGCTAGACCGATCGTACAAATTTCTAATATGGCATCAGGACACTGCATTTCGTACATGGGAGCCATGATACTGCGGCGGACGAGCCAATTGTCATCGCAGCGAAAAGCCTCCACCAAGTGAGAAATTGCCTCGGTGCCGAACATTGCCACAGAGTTAGCGGCTTCTGCTCGCACGTTCGGATCGCGATCGAACTGCATCATTTTTAACAACGCCGCGAAAGATTCTGCAGTTTTACTCTGCCGCAATCCCATCGCCACGAACGATCGTACCATAAACTCAGGATCGTCCACCTTGGTCAGCAACACCGGCAGCGCCACCGCAGCATCGCACTTTCTCAAAGCCGTTATCGCCCGCAGCCTGTCTTTAGAATCCGAACTTTCCAGCGCTGCTTCGATTTCGCTAATTTCCATGAGCCAATTTAAATATATTTTTGTTACTTTTCTTGACAATTTTAACAATTCTTGCCGGATTTTGGGAAAATTATAAAAAATTCAGTTATTAGATTATGTCTGCAAATTTAGAGGCTGAAACTTCAACACCAGAAGACGTTCAGGAAGTAATTGCTGAGTTGGAGCAATACCGGCAACGGCTGATCGACGATACCTTGGAAATGGCTAAAAAGGTAAAAATGCCCAAGCAAGCAGTGATGAAGCAGTTGGAAAATCACCCAGAGATAGTTTATATCGACGGGGCGCTAGCCAATTTGCGATCGCAACCCAAAGATAATACGGCGGTTGAAACCGCGTAAGCGTCAAACAATGTCCGAGCCAAGCGGACTAAGAAAAAATAACCTAATTTTTACCGCCCATTCTTCAACCCGCTTGGCATTGCTTTTGTTTGTCTAAACGCGGTTTCAACAGCCCGGTATTCTTAAAAAATATGTAATTATGCTACTCCTGATTTAGGTTAGTTTGGGATAATGCCGATCGCACTTCTGGTAAAATTTAAATATGCCTTCTCCGAGTAATTATCCACTATCTATTTATCTAAGTAATCGCACATAATTAATTACATACAGCTTCTTTACGGAGGAAGGCTTGGGGAGCATCTCAGTTTTGCAAAAAGCATTTTTATTATAGTGCGAGCGTCCCCGCTCGCGAGTACAATACGCGAGCGGGGACGCTCGCACTATAATGCAAAACTGAGATGCTCCCAAGGCTTGTAGCCAAATTTTTGTGTAATTAATTGTGTTCCACTACTTATGACTCTCCAATTAAGCGAAAAAGCCAAAGAATTAATCCCGAAAGCCCGAATAGTCAACTTAGCAACCTGGAAAAATTCGCATTCTCCCGCAGAAATCCAACTGATTCAAGCTGCTGACAACGCAGGTCGCTATCTCACCGATGAAGATTTGCAGCAACTTAACTCATCCGAACCAACATCAATTAATACTGCAAAGTTCCTGGGCGACAATGCGGCGGATATTGTATCGGAAGCCAGGGAACAAGTTTTAGCGGCATATCCAAATATTTCTGAACCAGGAGGCGAGCTTTATCCGCCAGCTAGGGCGGAGGCTTGTTGGCGAGATTTCTGGCATTTTCTGCGCTGCATTACCTATGGAATTGCGGGAAATGCACCAGAATTTACCAGCGAGAAAGGGCTGCACAACATGAATTTATTATATCAAGAATTGGGCGTTCCTTTGCCTGCAATGGTTATGGGTTTGCAAGGAATTAAGGCTGCTAGTTTGAAGCGGTGCGATGCGGATGATGCAGCAAAATTAGCTCCTTATTTTGACCATTTGATTGCGAAAATGAGCCAGTTTAGTTAAAAACTGAACATTAGTTATACCAATTTAATGTGAAGTTGCACATATCTCGATCCCCCTAAATCCCCCTTAAGAAGGGGGACTTTGATCGGAATCTTGTCCCCCCCTTATTAAGGGGGGCTAGGGGGGATCGGATTCGGGAGCATCCTCATCAAAAATTGGTATTAGTAGTAAGGTACGCAATGCGTACCTACAATTAGCTGGAAATAAACCGCAATTTGCAACCCTAATTTTCCCGCGCATAAAACCCTAAATGATTAGAAATTGGACGTTCCTGCATGGGGATTTTATTCTGAATCGGAGCATTTAACAGTTTTGCTCCTGATGGCGATTCTACTGCCAAAGTGACAGAACCACCACCGTCCAAATTCAGCACTGTATCGGCTCCCAACTGCATCGAAATCTCTGTGATTTCGCTCAACTTCAGCCCTTCGCTGTAAAGCCTCTGCTTGCCATCTACCACAATCAACCACAACTTTTTGCCTGTGAGGTCGATCGCCGCAACTGCACGGGGATAGAGTTGATCTTGTTTGTTTTTTTCCTGACTTTGTGCTACTATTTTGCCATTTTTTACCAGCAAAGTATCTCCCGCAATTCCATAGGCTGTTCCCGCAGGACAATTGCCGTTTTCGATTATTTGAGCGCGGTTTTTGGCATCAAAACAAAGGCCGGGAAAGTTTAAATCTGGTTGGGAATAAGCTTGGCTTTTGCTAATGGCGTGTCCAACATTATTGACTCGATCGCCTCTGCGGGGATAATAATCCCAAGGTGCTTCCTCAACGAAGGGATAAAAAAAATTGGCATTGACTGCTAGTTGCAATTTGAATTCTTTGAGAAATTCAGTAGCGGTGCGGGCTTTGGTTTCTGTTAAATCGGCTGTTGGAGCTCCGGGGGTGACAAAAATTCCTATTCCTGGGGCTTTGAGGTCGATGCTAATAATGTGAATCATGATGGGACGCGGATTTGAGCGGAATTCCCTGCGGTATGCTATTCCTTGAAAGAGCGATCGGGTTTCGTTTGTTTGTGCTGGACGCGAAAAGTAGGGAATGTTATAGATTAGTATTGGTGCGAGCAGTATTCCGAAACCGAGAATGTGGGAAATTTGTTTGATTTTGAGCGGATTGGTTAGTTTCATTTTGTGATGGAGATTTTTTAACGAACCGCGAAGACGCGAAGGAAGAGAAGAGAAGAGAGGGAAGAGAAGAGAAATATGAGTTATTCGGATGTCAATAATTTTAGCAATCAAGTTTTGCGAAATCGATCGTTCCAAGGACAAGTTCTTAACGGTGCTGATTTTGGCGGTGCGGATGTTCGTGGCTGCAATTTTAGAAATGCTCAGTTGGTGGGTGCGAATTTTATTGGTGCGAAAATTGGGGTTTCTGGGCGACAGATTGCTGTTTTGAGTGCTGGGGCGATCGCGATTTGTTTGGTTGTGGGCGATGTTGTGACTCGACTGA
>Ga0335395_10000749_pt1 | contig 20468 bp, 17 predicted proteins | sample MAT02_FD_205744 | JGI IMG/M metagenome (GOLD analysis project Ga0335395, IMG submission 205744) | Freshwater microbial communities from Lake Fryxell liftoff mats and glacier meltwater in Antarctica - MAT-02 (spades assembly) (version 2) ...
TCATCACGCTCGACACGATGCGGGCCCCAGCCTAACGGATCGACGCGCGAGGCGGGCGCGCTTCATCCCGCGCGATCACGGCACTACTTGCGGCGTTCGATCGCGCGCTCGCCATCCTTGGCCGCGAACCAATCGGACTCGAGCCGACGCTTCAGGCCCGACGCGTACAGGCAATCTCGCAGCCCGTTGTTCTGAAACGTCAGGCGGCTGTGGTCGACGCCGCTGCGGATGAAGATCGCGCGGCCCTTGGTCAGCTCGGCCCGCGACAACTGACCCTCGCGGACCTCATGCAGCACGTCGACCCCGCGCGCCTCGAGCGACTTGATCAGCGCCAGGCTGTTGGTCTTCGGCTTGCCACCCGCGTAGTACGAGACCAGCTTGTGACGCTCGCGCGCGCCGGTCTGCTCCTTGCGGGCCACGACCCAGTCGAGGTACGCGGCCACCTCGCCGTAGAGCGCGTCGAACAGGTAGACCTCGCTGATGTCGTGACCGCCGTGCTTGAGGCAGCGGGCCGTGACCCCGAAGCCGCCCGAGTGGGCCGAGACGCACACCATCCCGATCCGCGCCGCCGACGGCAGGTGCGCGGCGCCCAGCGCCTTGCCGACCTCGGCCCGCTGTAAACCGACCCGCAGCTCGCCGAGGAAGCGCTGCAGCCCGCCCGGCTTGTCGAGCTTGCCGCCGCTCGAGTCGATCGCCTTCACCGGACCCTGCGGCATCACGAGGATCGCGTTCTGTCGGCTGTCGTCGAGCTGCTCGCGCAACTGGTGCTTCTTCATCGCCTCGGCCGCGGTCGTGCCGTGCCCGTGAAAGTGGACCACGGCGTCGACGCGCGCGTCCTCGAGCACCCGGAAGTGCGAGGGCACGAACACCAGCGTGGTCGGATCGACCCAGCGCGAGCCCGGAGCCGGGAACATGCCCTGCGTCTGCGACAGCGTGATCGTCGTGCCGCGCTTGCCCTGCTCGATGTCCTCAATCACCAGCGCAGGCTCGCTCGCCGCCGCCTTGACCACCTTCTCGCCCTTCTCGGCGGCCTCGGCCTCGGATGCCAGCGACCACGCGGCCGCGCCCGCCAGACCGGCGAGCAGCCCGCGGCGCGTCATCCCCCGCTGTCCCGGTTCCCACATCGCCGCTGCTGGATATCACGAACCGGCCCGGGCGGCCAAGAGTCGCCGATCGCGTGCATGCGCGCTGGTGCACATGCTCCAAAACGGAGCGCCTGCCTCGCCTGCACCAAAATGGTACACCCACCGGCATGGACGCCGCCACCCGTCGCGCCCGCCGACCCGCGGGCGCCCGCACCAGCACCAGCGGCCCGCGGGTCGACCGCGACAGCGTGCTGATCGCCGTCGCCGAGCTGGTGCGCCGCGAGGTCGACCTCGACGCCCTGCTGCGCCAGGTGATCGACACCGTCACGCGGGCGATGGACGCCGACCGCGGCACCTTCTACCTGGTCGACCGCGCCCGCGGCGAGCTGTTTAGCAAGGCGGCCCACCTGCCCGAGCTGCGCGAGATCCGGCTCGCGCTCGGTCAGGGCGTCGCCGGCTTCGTCGCGCGCACCGGCGAGGCCGTCAACCTGCCCCGCTCCGCGATCGATCCTCGCTTCGACGGCGCAGTCGACCGGTCCACCGGCTACGCGACGCGGTCGATGCTGTGCGTGCCGGTCTGCGATCGTGGCGGTGAGATCCTCGGCGTGGTCCAACTGCTCAACAAGCGCGGCGCGGCGTTTAGCGCCGACGACGAGGCCCTGCTGCGCGCGCTCGCCAGTCAGGTGGCGATGATCCTCGAGAGCACCAGCCTGTACCCGCAACTGCGCGCCGCCTCGCCGGCCCCGCTGCACTACCGCTTCAACGGCATCGTCGGCGCCGGTGATCGCATGGCCCGCGTCTACGACGTCGTCACGAAGGCCGCCAGCACCGACGCCACCGTGCTCATCACCGGCGAGACCGGCACCGGCAAGGGTCTGATCGCGCGGGCGATCCACTTCAACAGCAAGCGCGCCGGCAAGCCGTTCGTCGCGGTCGACTGCGCCTCGTTGCCCGCGACCCTCATCGAGAACGAGCTGTTCGGCCACGAGCGCGGCGCCTACACCGGCGCCGATCAACGGGCGCTCGGCAAGTTCGAGGCCGCCGACGGCGGCACCGTGTTCCTCGACGAGATCGGCGAGGTCCCGCTGGCGCTGCAGAGCAAGCTGCTGCGCGTGATCCAGGACCGGGAGTTCGAGCGCGTCGGCGGGCGCCGCGGGGTCAAGGTCGATGTCCGCATCGTCGCCGCCACCAACCGCAACCTCGAGGACATGGTCGCCCGCCAGCGCTTCCGCGAGGACCTCTATTACCGGCTGCGCGTGCTGACCCTCGCGATGCCAGCCCTGCGCGAGCGCGGCCCCGCCGACCTCGACCAACTGGCCGCGCACTTCCTCGGCGTGTTCGCCCAGCGCCACAGCAAGGCGGTGCTGCGCTACAGCCCGGCCGCCCTGGTCCGCCTGCACGCGCACGCCTGGCCCGGCAACATCCGTGAGCTCGAGAATTGCATCGAGAGCGCGGTGGTCCTCTGCAACAGCGACACCATCGACCTGCCCGACCTCCCGCTCCCGCCCGGCGACGGCCCCGCTGCGGCCCCGCCGACCCGCGGCAAGGGCGTCGGCAAGCCCGCGGTCGAGCTCGGGCGCCTGTCCTGGGACGAGATGGAGAAGCTCTACATCGAGGCGGTGCTGGCGACCCAGGGCGGCAACCGCAGCGCGGCCGCCAAGGCGATGGGCATCGGCCGTACCACCCTGCTGCGCAAGATCCAGCAGCTCGGCATCGCCGGGTGATCTGTTTCGGAGCACCTGCTCCGTTTCGGAGCACGTGCACCGAAACGGCTCGTTGGCCACCACGCAACGCCGACGTGAATCCCGACGCCGGCCTGGCACGCCGCGTGCTCGAGGTGAAGCGCCTCGCCGGCGAGGTCACCACCGCGGCCGCCCGCGCCGCCAAGGAGATCGAGAACATGATCAGCGACGACCGCATCCGCCTCGCCCTGATCGACACCGGCCTGCCCGCGGTCGCTTCGGCCTTCGCCCAGAAGTTCGGCGAGGTGAAGTTCACCTCGATCGGCACCGGCGACAGCGACCCCTCGGCGATGATCAGCCGCGGCATCGCTCAAGTGATGAACCTGGTCAAGGACGTCGGCGCCGAGGTGCTCGCGCCCCGCAAGCCCGTCGGTCCCCAGTGACCCACGATGGCGCCCGGCGCCCGGCGTTGCGACCGACCCGTGCTACACCACGGGCCGGTCGCATCGCCGCGCCGAGAATCGAGCCCAGTGATGCGCTATCTGCTCCCGACCGCCTTTCTATGCCTCCTCGGCTGCGGCCTGATGCGCGCGCCGACGCCGATGACTTCGCTGCGCGACCCGCCCCTCGCCGGGACCACGGCGCGGTGCCTGGTGCTGCTCCTGCCGGGCGCGGGTGACCGCGCCAGCACCTTCCGCGAGGAGGGCTTCGTCACGGCGATCCAGCGCAGCGGGGCCTCGGTGGACATCGTCGCGGCCAACGCCACGCTCGGCTACTACCTCAAGGGTCGCGCCGCGGGTCGCATCGAGATCGACGTGGCCGCGCCGGCGCGGGCCCGCGGATACGAGAAGGTGTGGATCCTCGGCATCTCGATGGGCGGCTTCGGAGCGTTCCACTACACGCAGCAATTCTCCTCGCACGTCGATGGCATCGCCGCGTTCGCGCCCTATCTCGGTGATCGATCGCTCGGCGCCGAGATCGAGGCAGCCGGCGGCCTCGCCACCTGGACGCCCGATCCACCCGCGACGCTCACCAAGAAGAACTATCAGCGCCAGCTCTGGAGCTGGCTGCACCGAGTGACGACCCCCGGACAGCCGGGGCCGTCGATCTACCTCGGCTACGGCGCGGACGATCGGCTCGCGCCACAAAACGCGATCCTCGCCGCGGCGCTGCCCGTGGACCACGTGTTCCATGCGCAGGGCGGGCACGACTGGCCGGTCTGGCGCGGACTCCTGCAGCAGTTCCTGACGCGCTCGGACTTCGCACGTGACTGCGCCGGCGCCCGGCCGTGACGGTCACCTGTGGCGCTCGCCAGCGAGTGACCGCGACGAAACTTCAGCGCAAGCGCCGGGCTCGAGCCTGCGAGACCGCGTCGGCGACCTCGCGCGCGACATACATGTGCACGTGCCCGTCGAGCACCACATCGACCCCACGCGGACCGGTGGCGCCGAGCTCGACGCGGTCCCACGGCACACACAGCTCGGGGTGTCCGACGAACATGCGCATCACGTGGATCCCGAGCCCCTCCGGGCGCGCCGTCAGCCGCACGGCGCGGCCGCGGTAGCGGACGCCGCCGAAGTGTACTTCGTCAGTGGTCGGCAGCGGCTCGCCGTGCGTGACCTCGGGGCTGCGATAACGCAGCAGCTTCCGGTAACCACCCGCCGTCGCCAGTAGCCGGCAGATGCCCACCCACAGCGCGAAGAAGAAGATCGTCGAGCCGAGCAGGATCGTCGAGATGACAAACAGGGTCTGCCCGCCGGGCTGCATCCCGGCAGTATACGCCCGCCGCGCCAGGCTCGCGCGCGCAGTTGTGGCCGCGCAGTTGTGGCCGCGCAGTTGTGGCCGCTCCGTTGTGGCCGCTCAGCTCTGGCGCACGCCGACGACCTCGGAGAGCGGCACGCCCTCGTACCATGGTAATCCCGCCTCCTCGCTGTGCTGGATCTCCGAGATGACCTGAGCGCCGAACAGGATGACCAGCGCCGCGAACTCCAGCGTGAGCAAGACGATGATGACCGTCGCCAGCGAGCCGTAGAGCGTGTTCACCAGCGAGATTTGGGCGAAGTAGTAGGTCAGCATGCGGCGCAGGCTGTCCCACAGGATCGCCGCCGCGACGCCGCCTGCGAGCGCCCGCTTGAACGAGACCTCCGAGATCGGCATCACCCGGTAGATCGAGGTGAACAGCACCACCTGCGTGCCGAAGCCGACGATCTTGAGGACCAGCGCCGGCATGGCGCCTAGCGAGATCGTGCGACCAAACAGGGTCAGGTCGGTCTCCGAGAGCTTCTCCACCAGGCCGACGAACGCGGTCAGCGCGAACAGCCCGACCCCGATCACGACGATCCAGATGTACGGCAAGAACGCGTTTAGCCACACGTTGCGACGCCGACGCGCCTTGGCCCGCGCGAACACGATCGCCAGCGCACCTTCGAGGATCTTGAAGGCCCAGGTCGAGAAGAACAGCAGCACGAGGATGCCGACGCCGCCGATCACATCGGCGTTGTCGATCAAGGTCTCGACCTGATCGGTGATCGTCTGGGCCTGCGAGGGGATCAGCAGCGCCAGCTCCCGCGACACCATGTCGAGCAACTGTTGGCGGTCGAGCAGGTGCGTCAGCGCGGCCAGCAGCACCGTCAACATCGGCACGATCGACAGCATCACGTTGTAGGCGATCCCACCGGCCAGCAGCAGCGCGTGGTTCTTGCTCAAGTGCGACAGGACCCGGCCGAGGAACATCAGCAGGCGCCACGCGGTGAGCGGGATCCGCCGCCAGCCCTGGACCGGCGGCGGCGGCCTGGGCACGATCGCGATCAGTCCGGTGATCGTCGCTACGCTGGGCGCCGCGACCGTGGTGGTGCCGTCGCCCGCCGAGGTCACGGTCAAAACGCTGGGCGCGGCGACCGGCCCAACGGGGGCTGCAGGGGCAGCGAGGGCCGGCGTAGCTGTCGCGGCGGGGTCGGTCATGGGCTTCGAAGGGCGCAACGATACGCCGATTTACCTGCTCCGCCACGATCGGCGGCGGAGCCGGCGCGGGCGCGGACGCACGCGCGATACGCTATCCTCCAGCGCCCTCGGGGCCCGCCAGGATGAACTACCGCCATCACTACCACGCCGGCGGCGCCGCCGACCTGCTCAAGCACCTCGTGCTCATGATCCTGGTCCGCCGCCTTCAGGCCAAGCCGACGCCGATCTGTTACCTCGACACGCACGCGGGCACCGGGCTCTACGACCTCGGCCACGAGATGTCTCAAAAGACAGGTGAGTACGCGCGCGGCGTCGCGCGACTGTGGGCCATCCGCGACACCCTGCCCAGGCCGCTCGGCGATCTCATGCGGATCGTCGCGTCGCACAACCCCGACGACACCCTGCGCATGTACCCCGGCTCACCGCGCGTGGTCCGGGCGCTGCTGCGACCGGGCGACCGCATGGTCGCCTGCGAGTTGCACATGAAGGACATCCTCCGCCTGCAGGACGAGTTTCGCGGCGACCCGCAGGTCTCCGCCCACCACCGCGACGGCTACGACGCGCTCAAGGCGTTCTTGCCGCCGAAGGAGCGCCGCGGGCTCGTGCTCATCGATCCACCGTTCGAGCGCGCCGACGAATTCACGACGATGCTGGCCAACCTCAAGGTGGCGCACGACCGCTGGCCGACCGGCTGCTACGCGCTGTGGTACCCGATCAAGGGCCCGGTCGCGCGGGGCAAGCTCCACGCGGCGTTGATGCACGGAACCATACGCAGGGTGCTGAGCGTCGAGCTGTACACCCGGCCCGCGCGCGAGGACGACACGCTCGCCGGCTCGGGGCTCATCCTCGTCAATCCGCCGTGGCGCACCGACGCGGTGCTGCGCGGCGCGCTGCCCGTCCTCGCCAAATACCTCGCCGAGGACGACGACGACGACCCGCAGTTGCGTGCACGCGTCGAGTGGCTGGTCGGCGAGTGACGACTCCACGATCCGGCGGCGCGGGCCCGCGCGAGCTGCCACCCCACGATCGATGCGCACGATCGATGCGCATGATCGATGATAGCCTCGCGCTCCGGCCATGACCCAAGACGCACCGAACGGATCGCACGCACCGGAGTCCCAACCGCTGCTCGCCGACTTCGGCGAGTTCGGCGGACGCTACGTCGCGGAGACGCTGATGCCCGCGGTCGAGGCGTTGGCGCGCGCGTGGCCGGTGGCCTGGGCCGACCCCGGCTTTCAGAACGACTATCGCGCGATCCTCCGCGACTACGTCGGCCGGCCGAGCCCGATCAGCGAGGCGCCGCGGCTGGCGCTCGCGTGCGGCGGCGGCCGCATCTTCCTCAAGCGTGAGGACCTAAACCACACCGGCTCGCACAAGATCAACAACAGCGTCGGTCAAGTGCTCCTCGCGCGGCGCATGGGCAAGACGCGGATCATCGCCGAGACCGGCGCCGGCCAGCACGGCGTCGCCACGGCGACCGCGTGCGCCTACTTCGGCCTGCCCTGCGTGGTCTACATGGGCGCCGAGGACGTCGCTCGCCAGGCGCTCAACGTCGTGCGCATGCGCCTGCTCGGCGCCGAGGTCGTGCCGGTCACCAGCGGCTCCGCGACCCTCAAGGACGCCATCAACGCCGCGCTGCGCGACTGGGTCGCCAACGTCGAGACCACGCACTACGTGATCGGCAGCGTGATGGGCCCCGACCCCTACCCGCTGATGGTCCGCGAGCTGCAACGCGTGATCGGCGAGGAGGCCAGAGCGCAGCTCCACGAGCGCATCGGTCGGCTGCCCGACGCGGTGGTCGCCTGCGTCGGCGGCGGGTCGAACGCGATGGGCATCTTCGCGGCGTTCATCGGTGACAGCGACGTGCAACTGATCGGCGTCGAGGCGACCGGCGAGGGCATCCACAGCGGACGCCACGCGGCGACCATGGCGAGCGGTCAGGTCGGCGTGTACCACGGCATGCGCAGCCTGGTGCTGCAGAGCGACGACGGCCAGTTGCAGGAGGCGCACTCGATCTCCGCCGGCCTCGACTACCCCGGCGTCGGCCCCGAGCACGCGCACCTGCACGCGACCGGTCGGGCCCGCTACCTCGGCATCAGCGACGCCGAGGCGCTCGCCGCCACCGCCCTGCTGTCGCGCACGGAGGGGATCATTCCTGCCCTCGAGACGGCCCACGCGATCGCGGCGCTGCCCCGCATCATCAGCGAGCTCGGGCCCGACGCGGTCATCCTCGTGTCGCTCTCGGGCCGCGGCGACAAGGACATGCACACGGTGATGTCACACCTCGACCCCGGCGCGCTCGAGCTGGTGAAGGAGGCCGAGCGCGGACGCGACGCCGCCCGGGCCGCGGTGCGTGGCGTGGCATCGTCGCCGCCGCACGAGCCCGCGCGCGAGCCCACGTCCGGGGTCGTCATCGTCGACGGCCACGAGCTGTCCTCCAAGGGGGCGCCATGAACACGCGACCCACGAGCTCGCTCGCCGCCCGCTTCGCCGCCGTCAAGGCCGAGGGTCGCGCGGCGCTGGTCGGTTACCTGACCGCCTTCGATCCGACCCGCGGCGCCGCCTTCGACCGCCTGTGTGCCGCCTGCGAGGCCGGCCTCGACGTGCTCGAGCTGGGCGTACCGTTCTCCGATCCGAGCGCCGACGGCCCGACGATCCAGGCCGCGATGGTGCGCGCGCTCGCGGCCGGCGCGACGCTCGGCGGGGTGCTCGACCTCGCGGCCGAGCTGCGCCGCCGCTTCGACCTCCCGATCGTGCTGTTTAGCTACGGCAACCCGCTGCTGCGCCTCGGCGCCGATACACTGATCGAACGCGCCGCGCAGGCCGGCGTCGACGGGCTGCTCGTCGTCGACCTCCCGCCCGAGCACAGCGCCGTGCTGCGGGTCCCGGCGCGCGCGGCCGGGCTCGACTGGGTCGGACTGGTCGCGCCGACGACGACGGCGCATCGCAGGGCCGTGGTCCTGGCCGGCGCCAGCGGCTTCGTCTACGCCGTGAGCCTGACCGGCGTGACCGGAGCGCCGCTCGACCCGGCGGACCCGAAGCTACACGCCGGGCTCGCCGAGCTGCGCGCCGCGACGGCGCTGCCGGTCGTGGTCGGCTTCGGCGTGAGGAGCGGCGAGGATGTGCGCGCGCTGGCCCGCAGCGCCGACGGCGTGGTCGTCGGCTCGGCGCTGGTCGAGGCCGGCAGCCGCAGCGCGGCGGACCTCGGCGCGCTGGTCCGCCAGTTGCGCGCCGCGACCGTGCGCGACGCGGCGTGAGCCTGTCCCTTCGCACATGTACATAAGGTCATGTCCGGCACGCGGCGAGCAAGGCGGCGATCCGGGCGCGGTCCTTCTCTCCGCGCGACGCAACCGGCAGCTCTGCGCCGCTGGCGACATCGAGGCCCGCGGGCGACACCGCGAGTATCGCGGCCGCGGCGTTGTCCGGCGTGATGCCGCCGGCCAGCCACACGGGCGCGGCGCTTGCGAGGTGCAGGGCGGCCGCGCGGGCCCAGCCCCAGTCGGTGGTCTGCCCGGCGCCGCCGTAGCCGGGCACCGCGGCGTCGAGCAGGAAGCGCATCGGCGCCGGCCTCGGGATCACCAGATCGCCGAGCGCCGGGGTCCCGCGGATCACGTGCATGTGGGGCAGCGACGGCGATGGACCAGGGGCGTCGCGGAGGACCTGGACCAGGTCGAGGCCGAGGTCATCGTAGGCGCGCTGGACCTCGTCCTCGCTGGGATTGACGAACACCCCGACCAGCTCGAGGCCTGCGTGCCACACGTCGCGCAGGAGCTGCTGCGCCTGCGCGAGGGTCAGCCCGCGACGCGAGCCCGACCACAGGTTGATCCCGACGGCATCGACCCCGAGCTCGACGCAGGCGGCCAGGTCCTCGGGCCGCGTGACCCCGCAGATCTTGAGCTTGATCGCCAACTGCGGCTCACAGATGCAGGATCAACTGGCGCAGGGTCTCCCCGGGATTGGGCGCCTGCATGAGGTAGCTGCCGACCAGGATCGCGTCGACCCCGGCGTCACGCAGGCGGATCGCGTCGTCGATCGACTTCACGCCGCTCTCGGCGACGTAGGTGAAGCCCTCCGGCACGTACTTGCGCAGCCGGGCGGCGCGGTCCGGGTCGAGCTCGAAGGTGTCGAGGTCGCGGGCGTTGACGCCGATCAGGCGCCCGCCGGCCGCCAACGCCCGATCGATCTCGTGCTCGTCGCGGGTCTCGCACAGCACATGCATGTCGAGCTGATGCGCGAACTGCAGCAGCGTGCGCAGCTCCGGCGGCGGCAGGGCGGCGGCGATGAGCAGCACGCAGTCGGCCCCGACCCGCTTGGCCTCGACGATCTGCGTCTTCTCGAGGATGAAGTCCTTGCACAGCAGCGGCAGCGTGACGCTCTGCCGGACCGTCCGCAGGTCCTCGAAGCTGCCGCCGAAGTGGCGGTCCGTCAGCACGCTCATGCAGGTCGCGCCGCCGGCCGCGTACAAGGTCGCTATGTGGCGCGGGTCGGCGTCCTCACGGATCGTGCCGGCCGAGGGCGACGCTCGCTTGAACTCGGCGATGATCGCGGGGCGTGGACCGTCGCGCAGCGCCGCGATGAAGTCCCGCGGGCGCGGCAATCGGGCCCCGAGCTCGAGCAGCTCGCGGTCCGACAGCGCCGACGAGCGCGTGGCTCCGGCGGTCGCCAGCTCCGCTCGCTTGGCCGCCAGGATCTTGTCGAGGTATCTTCCGCCCGATGCCGTCATGGTGGGCCCAGTATGCCCCAGTCCGTCGCAGCGGCAGCGTGCGCGCCTCGCCTCAACCGCCGACTTCGTCGGCCCCGGAGCGACTGCACGCGACCAGCTCGTGGAGCACACGCCGGGCGCTGCCGTCGTCGAGGACTTCACCGATGCGCGCCGCGAGCTCGGGCAACGCCGCGAGCTCGCCGTCCCCCGCGACCAGCAGCGCGAGCGCGCCGCTGTACTGCACAGACGTCCGGTAAGGCCCCGCTTCGCCGCCCAGCAGGCGCCGCAGCGCCGCGGCGTTGGCCGCGGGGTCCTCGCCCGCGAGCCCGGCGATCGGCACTGACGCGAGGCCGGCGTGCTCCGGTCGCAGCACGTGTCGGCGTACGACCCCGCGATGCCACTCGATGACCAGGCTCTCGCCCTCGGGGCTGAGATCGTCGATGCCGGGCCTGCTGTCGACGGCGACCACCTCACCGGCATGAAAGCCGTGGACCACGAACACCCGCTCGCTGCCGAGTTCCCCGAGCGCCGCCGCCATCGCGGCGCAGCGCCTTGGGTCGAACACGCCGATCACCTGACGTCGCACCCCGGCCGGGTTGGTCATCGGTCCGAGCGCGTTGAAGATCGTGCGCAGGCCGAGCGCGCGACGCGGACCGGCGGCGTGCTTCATCGCCGGGTGCAGGCCCGGGGCGAACAGGAAGCCGACACCCACTTGATCGACGCAGCGCGCGACGACCCCGGGCGCCGCGGAGATGTCGACGCCGAGCTGGGCGAGCACGTCGGCGCTGCCGCTCGGGCTCGAGATCCCGCGGTTGCCGTGCTTCGCCACCGCCACGCCGCAGGCCGCGACCGCCAGCGCCACCGCCGTCGACACGTTGCGCCTTGCGATCCCGCTGCCGCCGGTGCCGCAGGTGTCGATCGCGTCCGCGCGACACGGCACGCGGATCACCGCCTCGCGCATCGCCATCACCGCCCCCGCGATCGTCTCGGACGGCTCGCCGCGGATCGCCAGGCCGAGCAGCAGCGCGCCCAGTTGGGCCGGATCTGCGGCCCCCGCGACGATCTCGCGGAAGATCGCCAGCGCCTCGGCGCGGCCGATCGCCTGGTCTCGCAGCAGGCGCGCGAGGCCCTCGCGGATCGCGGCGTCGGTGGCGGGCTCGCTGGGCGTCATCGACATGTCTCCGGGGACAGATCAGGTCGCGCCCAGGAAGTTTCGCAGCAGCGCGTGGCCGTGCTCGCTGAGCACCGACTCCGGGTGAAACTGCACGCCGAACAGCGGGCGGCTGGCGTGGCGCACGGCCATCAGCTCGTCCTGGTCCGTGCGTGCGACCGGGACCAGGAACTTCGGCAGCGTCGGCTCGAGCGCGACCAGCGAGTGGTAGCGGGTCGCCATGAACGGCGTCGGCAGCCCGCGAAACACGCCGGTGCCGTCGTGTATGACCGGCGAGAGCTTCCCGTGCATGATCCGCCCGGCCCGCTCGACGGTCGCGCCGTGCACCGAGCACAGCGTCTGATGGCCGAGGCAGACCCCGAGCAGCGGGATCGCTGGCACCGAAGGATCGGCGAGCACGCGGCACAGGGCCTGGCACACGCCGCTGTCCTCGGGCCGGCCTGGCCCCGGGGACAGGAGGATGTGGCTCGGGCGATCGGCGAGCACCTGCTCGGCGGTCACGGCGTCGTTGCGGTACACGTCGACGACCGCGCCGAGCTGCAGCAGGTACTGCACGAGGTTGAAGGTGAACGAGTCGTAGTTGTCGACCACCAGCACGCGCGCGGCCGGGGCGCTCGCGGTGGCCGGGTGCAGGCGCTGACCGGACTCGGCGAGCAGCGGGGGGAGGTCCGTGGCGGTCGTCATGGGGTTGTCTCTCGGGACAGGTCTCTCGGGACAGGTCTCTCGGGTCAGGTCCAGCGGCGGGTGATCCGGCCGCCCTGGGCCATCGCCAGCGCGCGCAGCACGGCGCTGGCCTTGGCCTGACACTCGCGGTCCTCGGCCTCGGGGTCCGAGTCGAACACGATCCCTGCGCCGGCCTGCACCCGGATCTCCGTGTTCGTGGCGATCAGCGAGCGGATGCAGATCGCGAAGTCGGCGGCGCCGTCGAAGCCGAGGTAGCCGACCGCGCCGCCGTACCAGCCGCGGGCCGCGGGCTCGAGCTCGTCGATGATCTGCAGCGCGCGGATCTTCGGCGCCCCGCTGAGGGTGCCGGCGGGGAAGGTCGCGCGCAGGGCATCGAGCGCGCTCAGGCCCGGGCGCAGCTCGCCCTGCACCTCGCTGACGATGTGCATCACCCTGCTGTAGCGCTCGAGCGCGAACGACTCGGTGACACGCACGCTGCCGGGCGTACACACGCGACCGAGGTCGCTGCGACCGAGGTCGATCAGCATCAGGTGCTCGGCCAGCTCCTTCTCGTCGGCGAGCAGCTCGCTGGCCAGCGCCGCGTCCTCCGCGGCGTCCTGCCCGCGCGGGCGGGTCCCGGCGATCGGCCGCAGCGTCACGCGCAGGCCCTCGCGCGCGGGCTCGGGCGCCGCCCCGGACGCGCCCGGTTCGGGCCCCTGAGCGCCGGCCACCGCGGGCGCGAGCGCCTCGCGGTCGAGCCGGACCAGCACCTCCGGCGACGCGCCGATCAAGGTCGCCGAGGGCAGCTCGAACAGGTACATGTACGGCGCAGGGTTGGTGACCCGCAGCATGCGATAGAGGTCGACGACGCCGGTGCGGCCGCGCGGGGCCGTGAACCGCTGCGACAGCACGACCTGGAAGATGTCGCCGGCGGAGATGTACGCGCGGGCCCGGCGGACCGACTCGAGGTAGCCCTCGCGGGTCCACGGCTCGGCCGGCTCGGCCGGCGGCAGGGCGACCTCGGGCAGCCGCGTCGGTCGCAGCATGTGCGGCGAGTCGAGCAGCGCGGCGACCTCGTCGATGCGCGCGCGCGCGGCGGTGGTCGCCGCCTCGATCCCGCCGTCGCTCTCGGGACACGCGCCGGCGACGATCTGCACGCGCTGGCTAAAGGTGTCGAACACGACGACGGTGTCCGAGACGATGAGGTCGAGCGCCGGCAGATCGGCCGGCAAATCGCTCGGCGACTTCGCTGCGGGCCGCGGGAAATGCTCGAACACGCGGACCATGTCGTGGCCCCACACGCCGACCAGCCCGCCCCAAAAGCGCGGCAGACCCGGCGTCGGAGGGCTGTGGTACGCGGCCAACAACTGCTCGAGCGCCGCGAGCCCGCGGCTATGCACCGGCACGCCCGCGGGCAGCACGAAGCCTGGCGCCGCCTCGATCGTCAGCGCGAGGCCCTCGCCGTCCCACTCGCCGGTCACGCGCGCGCGGCAACCGATGCCGACGACGCTGTATCGGGCCCAGCGCTCACCGCCGGCGCCGACCGACTCGAGCATATATGTGACGCTCGCGAGCGGCCCGCCGCCGTCGCGCTGGAAGGTACGCAGGCGGGCGTAGACCTCGACCGGCGTCACCCCGTCGCACAGGAGTTCGCGCCACACCGGCACGAGTCGCGCTGTGTCCGTCATACCGCGAGGATACACGCGCACGCGCCCTCCGAACACCGTCCGCGGCGACGCGCGCTCGCGCCCCGCGAAGTCGGGCGCCGCCCGCGGACGGCGCTCCCAGGGCCCGCTCAGCGATCGTGCTTATTGCGCATTTTACGTAGCTCACGTGCCAACGCCTTGATCCGCGAGCGCAGCCCGGCGCGTCCGCGGCGGGGCTTCTCCCGCGAGGCCCGGGCCGGGTCGTCGATCACGCTGACGGGTCCGAGGCCGTAGTTGCCGTGCGCGACCGACGAGGCCGCGAGCTTGACGGTGCCAGAGATCAGCGACGCGCCGGCGGCGTTCTTCCAGGCGTAGGTGAGGGTCAGGAGGGCGTCCGTCGTGCCGGTCACCGTCTGCGTGACGGTGTAGCCCGAGCTGGCCACGACGCGAACATCAAGGCCGCCGACCTGCTCGACCAGGTCGGTCTTCTCTTCGCGCGCCGGCTGCTGCCAGATGCGCTCGAAGTACGCGTCCGGGGCCGCGATCGGGGTCACGGTGCCCGACGACGCCACGGGGTCGGTGACCGTGGTGGCCGTGGTCTTGGCGACCGACACCCCCGTCACCGGGGCATCGCCCGCGCCGGTGAAGCTCAGCGTGATCTCGCCGATGGGCGCCCCCGTCACGAGGCTAAACGTCATCGAGTACTCGGTCGACTCGTCGTCGCTCGCGCTCGTGTCCTCGGTGACGTTGACCGTCGCTACGCTGGAGTCCGAGTTGAAGCTCGCGTCCATCTCGAGATTGAGGCTGGCGATCTGGTTGGTCGGCGAGAAGCTCGACTGGAGAACGATGGTTCGCTTACTCTTGGGTGTGGGCATCAATTTCGTTTACATGCACACGCAAGCTCCGCGCAATTGGCATTCACCGGCTGCGCTCGCGCGGTCTCGGGACAGGCGCACAAGTGCTCGTCTTCAAGGTCGGCGCTTGATCTGGCTCTTGAGCCAGGTTTCAACCGTCGAAACGCTGTCCGTGTCGCCGTCGCTGCTGTAGTCGCCGCGGGCCTGCGCCGCGAGCACGAGCGCGCGATCACGTTCGACCGGCGCGAGCGCACGCGCCAGCGCGAAGCGCAGCTCGCCGAGATCGACGGGCGGCACGCCCTCGCGGGACCGGATCGCCAGCGCTCGCTCCAACAGCGGTCGCGCCTCATCGAGGCGACCGAGCTCGACGAGCGTCCCGCCGAGCCCGAGAAGGGGGCCGGCCACCTCGACATGGTCGACGCCGTGGACCCGCTCGCTGCGGGTCAGCGCGTCCTGGTACGGCCCGAGCGCCTGCTCGAACTGGCCGCGCATGAAGTGGGTGATGCCGAGGTTAAAGAGCAGGTCCGCGAGGTCGGCGTCGCCGATCCCGTGCTTGCTCAGCACGGCGAACGCCAGCTCGAACTGCGCCGCGGCGGCGTCGTATTCGCCGGTCATCGTGAACAGGGCGCCGAGGTTGTTGTGCGTCCAGCCGGTCTGCGGATGCTCGTCGCCGAGGCTGCGGCGGTAGATCACCAGCGTGCGCTCGAGGTGCTGGCGCGCCAGCTCGAGGCGTCCGCTGTGCTGCTCGACGATCGCCATGTTGCCGAGGATCCCCGCGATGTCGGGGTGGTCGGCCCCGACGTAGGCCTCCGCGATCGCCAGCGCCCGGGCGTACTCCGCCAGCGCCGCGTCCGCCTCACCGCGCTGATCGTACACGGTGCCGCGGGTGTTGAGGATCGGGACCAGACCGAAGCTGCGCGGGCCGAGCAGCTCCTCGGCGTCGACCAGCGCCGCTGACAGCAGCACGAGCGCCTCGTCGTTGCGCTGGCCGGTCGCCAGCACCATGCCGAGCCGCTCGCGCAGGCGGGCCCGCTCGAGCCGTGACGCGCCGAAGCGCTCGAGCACCCGCTCGTCGTGTCGCAGCAGCCGCTCGGCCTCAGCGGTGTGGCGCTGCAACACCCCGAGGACCACGCCGAGCTCGCCCCAGGCGGTCGCGCGCAGCTCATCGGCCCCGATCCGCTCTGCCAGCGCCGCGGCCTGCGTAAAGCTCAGCTCGGCGCGATCGAGGCGTCGCCGATTCTTGGCGATCTGGCCCTGGACGATCAGCGCCTGCGCCTCGACCCGCGGGAGGCCCTCCGCGACCGCGAGCGCGAGCGCCTCGCCGGCCAGCCGCTCGGCGTCGTCGTACTGCACTGCCGTGTGCGCCGCCTCGGCCTCGGCCAGCAGTTGTTCGCCCGCGGCGATCATCGCGGCCTGGCCGGGCGGCGGCGCCTCGCCCGAGAGCAGGCGGTCGTTGTCCTCGCACTCGCTCAGGTCCGGCAGCGCGTCGACCGACTCGACCGCGTGCAGCACGACCTCCTTGTTGGCGCCGCGCAGGACCCCGACCGTCGCGGTGAGGCGCCGCATGTGGCGATCGAGGCAGGTGATCCGGCGATCGAGCAGCTCGGTCGACTGCTCGTGGTGTACGTGGGTCAGCTCGCAGGCCTCGCGACGCATGTCACCCCAGCGCTGAGACCAGCGGTCGAGGCCGCCGAGCGTGCTCTCCAGCACCCGCTGCGCGAACGGCTGCCCGGTGGCGAGGAAGGCCGCGCTGATCTCGGCGCGCACCTCGTCGGCGTAGACCTCGATCACGTGGCGATCGGCGCCCTCGCACGGCGGGACCCCGCCGAACATCTCGACGCCGACCAGGCCCATCATGCCCGCCACGCCGCCGGCCAGCAGCGCGAAGCCGAAGCGCCGACGCCGGCGCAGCTCCGGGTCCGAGCTGAGCGCGAGCAGCAGCTCGTCCATGTTGGGGAACCGCTGATCGGGGTCGACCGATAGTCCGCGCAGGATCACCTTGCGCACGCGCACTGGCACGTCGCTGCGCCCGACCATCGCGTCGACCTTGCCGCCGAGCACGCTCAGGCTCAGTTGCATGTAGTTCTTGGCCGGGAACGGATGGCTGCCGAACAGCGCCTCGTAGAGCGCGATGCAAAACGCGAACTGATCCGTGCGCGCGTCGACGCGGGCCGCGATGTGCTGCTCCGGCGCCATGTAGGCCGGCGTGCCGACCAGCGCCCCGGTGCGCGTCAACCTCACCGACGACAGCCCGGGGATCGCGGTCTCCAACTGCGAGGCCTGGAGGCGCGGGCGCTCGCTCGCCGGGTCCTTCGGCTTGCCGCCCCGCTCCGCCCGACCGTCGGCCTTGGCCGTGTCCGCCAGGTCCTGGGTGCGCGCGAAGCTCGGGACGACGCCGCGGTCGGTCGACGCGAAGGGCAGCACCGAACCATCCGCCTGCCGCTCCGTGGTCCGCTCCATGATCCGCTCGGGCGACTCAGCCGTTCGCTTGGCGGACGGCTCGGGCAGGGCCGCAGGCACGGCCGGGTGGCTGTCGTGTGACCGCAACATCGCCTGGTCGACGGTCAACAGGTCCGGACCGTCGGCGCCGCGGGCGATGCCGAAGTCGACGACCCGCACGCGGCCGTCGTTGCCGACGAGCACGTTGTCGGGCTTGAAGTCGCGGTGGATGAGCCCGGCCGCGTGCGCACCGGCGAGGCCGCGCCCGGCCTGGATGAACACCTTGATGATCTCGTCGACGCTGTGCGGACCCTGCTTGAGCCAGCGCGTCAGGCTCACGCCGTCGACCAGCTCCATCGTCAGGTACACGACCTCGCCGAGGGCGTTGGCGTCGTGCACGGCGACGACGTTCTCGTGCGACAGCTTGGCCAGCGCCTGGGCCTCGCGCAGCAGTCGGGTCGCCACGTCCGAGGCCTGCGCGCCCGGCCGCGCGTGCATCACCTTGAGCGCGACCCGGCGGTCGAGCCGCGGGTCGTAGGCGGTATACACGACGCCCATCGCCCCGGCCCCGATCCGGTCGAGCACGATATAGCGATCGATCGTGGCCCCGCGCTCAAACCGGAGCGCACCGGCCGTGTCCGCGTCCTCCGGCTCGTCGTCGTCGGTCTCGCTGTCGCTGAGGGTCGACGCGCGCAGCGACTCGCCGATCACGTCCCGCGAGTCCGCGCCGTCGAAGGTCGGCCCCGATCGCTGGGCGCCGCGCAACGTCCCCGAACCTCCCACCCGGGCATCGTATCAACATCGCCATGACGGCGCTGCGTGGACCCCGGAGGCCGCTCCCGGCGCCCGCGCGAAGTTGCGCCCACCTCCGCAGGACCACCGTGGAGCCGGAAGAACCTCGTTCGATGCCCCCTGCCCCCAAGCGACAACTGGTGACGCCCGACACGACCGCGGGCGGCCGGACCCCCGCGCGCCGCGACCGGCCCGAATTGACTTCGCGGGCCGTCCCGCCTGAAAGTGCCCGCGATGCAAGCACGTCCCGAGCCCGAGCTTCGTGAAGTCGACCCGGAGGTCGACGCCCTCATCCGCAAGGAAGACATCCGTCAGCGCGACAGCCTGCGCCTGATCGCCAGCGAGAACTATGCGTCGCGGGCGGTGCTCGAGGCGACCTCGAGCAGCCTGACCAACAAGTACGCCGAGGGCTATCCAGGCAAGCGCTACTACGAGGGCATGGACTTCATCGACCCGCTCGAGTCGCTGGCGATCGCCCGCGCGCGCGCGCTGTTCGGGGCCGAGCACGCCAACGTGCAGCCCTACAGCGGCTCGCCCGCCAACCTCGCGGCGATGCTGGCCCTGTGCCAGCCCGGCGACACGATCATGGGGCTCTCGCTGCCGGCCGGCGGTCACCTGACCCACGGCTGGAAGGTCAGCGCGACCGGGATCTACTACAAGGCGGTGCAGTACGGGGTCCGTCGCGAGGACTGCCGGATCGACCTCGACGAGCTGCGCACGCTGGCCCGGCAGCACCGCCCGAAGCTGATCTGGGTCGGTCACTCGGCGTACCCGCGTCAGCTCGACTTCCCGGCCTTCGCCGCGATCGCCCGCGAGGTCGGGGCCTTCCTCGCCGCAGACATCGCCCACATCGCCGGCCTCGTCGCCGGCGGCGCCCACCCGAGCCCGGTCGGCCACGCCGATGTCGTCACGACCACCACGCACAAGACCCTCCGCGGCCCGCGTGGCGGCCTGATCCTGTGCAACGCCGTGCATGCCGCGGCGATCGACAAGGCGGTGTTCCCGGGCCTCCAGGGCGGCCCCCACTGCCACGTCACCGCCGCCAAGGCGGTCGCCTTCAAGGAGGCCCAGGCCCCGGCCTTCGCCGTCTATGCCCACCAGATCGTCGCCAACGCGCAGGCCCTCGCAACGGCGCTGCTCGGCCTCGGCTTCTCGCTGGTCACCGGCGGCACCGACAACCACCTGCTGCTCATCGATCTCAGTCAACAAGAGCTCGGCGCCCGCAAGGTCGCGCAGGTCCTCAACCGCTGCGGCATCGAGCTCAACGCCAACGCGATCCCCTTCGATCCCCGCAAGCCCTTCGATCCCTCGGGCCTGCGCGTCGGGCTCGCGGCGATCACCTCGCGCGGGCTCGGCAGCGACCACATGCCGACCGTCGCCCGCCTGATCGCCGATGGTATCGCCGCAGCAGGGGCCGCGGGCGCAGCCGACGACGCGGTCTGCGAGCAGATCCGCGGACGTGTCCGCGAGTTCTTGCAGCCGTTCCCCGCGCCGGGGCTGTGAACGGCCCGCACGACCCGCGATGACGATGACGGGCGATGACGGGCGATGACGGGCGATGCCGGGCGATGCCGGGCGATGCCGATATGCATCGCCCGGCGGGGCGCGGACCCTCAGCCCTCGGCGCCGAGCTTGTCGCCGGGGTCGCACATGAAGCGCAGGGAATCCGCTCCGACGTCGTCGTTGAGAATGGCCTCGTAATACTTGACGGTGCCGTCGACGGACCACGTGTAGCGCATCGAACACTTGTAGCAGTTGTTCGTGTTCGGCTGGCCCGCGATCACCGCGGCGGTCACGTGGTAGGTGCCGCCGCTGGCGGTCCACTGCGGGCAGGCGGTCGAGTTGAGCGGCTTGTCGAGGCAGCTCTTGCCGGGGATCGCGGGATAGATCCCGAGGATCGACATGTAGTCGATGTTGTCCTTGGTGGTGCCGCCGCCGACCGGCTCGAGCAGGCCTGACTTGGCCACGATCGTCGACGCGAACACGTGGCTCGGCGTACGCGGGACCAACAGCTTCATGCCGTACTCGGCGCACTTGCTCTCGGCCTTGCTCGCGTTGAACTTGGCGCCGTTCTCCGGCAGCGCGACCTTGAGGTAGGTGTAGCCGCCGCCGTCGGCGTTCATCTCGCAGTACACCTGGGCCGGCATCTTGTTGGGCCGCTTGATCGTGTACACGCCGTCGACGATCGTGTCGTCGTCCGGGAAGCCCTTGCGGATCTGCTTGCAGCTCTGCGCGAACTGGCAGTTGAGCAGGCAGCCGCTCAGGGCGTTCCACGGGTTCCCGCCGTCGCAGGCCTCGATCATATCCTCGACCGCACCGTCGCCGCAGTGCGGGCCCAGGGCCACACAGCCGGGCGCGCACTTGCCATAGGCGTCGTCGTTGACGCCGTCGTCGCAGACCTCGCCGGGCTGCACGAAGCCGTCGCCGCACTTGGCCGACGTGCAAGTCGACGTACACAGGCCCTCGTCCGAGT
>Ga0335395_10000750_pt1 | contig 20466 bp, 14 predicted proteins | sample MAT02_FD_205744 | JGI IMG/M metagenome (GOLD analysis project Ga0335395, IMG submission 205744) | Freshwater microbial communities from Lake Fryxell liftoff mats and glacier meltwater in Antarctica - MAT-02 (spades assembly) (version 2) ...
ATTAATTCCCACAAATGCTGCACTATTAGCATAAGCTGTAAATTACCAATTTTTGTCGGCTTTTCCTCGCTACCAGGATTTTACTGGTTTTGTAGTGAGGACTTGAGGCATCGGATGAATGCGGACTAAAGTCCTCACTACAAACCTATTTAATTGTTTGTAGTGAGGACTTTAGTCCTTATAAAAAACCTACCTGTTAGCTTGCTTCTGAGTTTTGGGTTTGACGGCTTCGGATTCTTTCGGCTTAGAAGTGTCAGCTTTTAATAATTCCGGGAATGGCGGCTGGAGGTTGTGAACTTCAATATCCATTCCTAGCGGCAGAGGTGGAAGCTGGGGAAAATCGTTTTCCAAATCCTTGAGCCCCTTAGCACTTTGTATTTCCACCATTTTCGGCATTTGCGGTACTTTGGCGGTTTCCAAAGTGCCGAGCATTCTGGCTAGAGCAAACTCTAGCTGAGCACCAGGATCGATCGCCACCCAACCCCGATCGGTCATTTGCCGAATCTCGAAGTGAAGGTGAGGCCCTGTAGACATTCCCGTACTACCAACGCGGCCGATAGTTTCTCCCTGTTTCACAAACTCTCCGGGTTTGACAAACAGTTCCGAAAGGTGGCCGTAGAGAGTTTCCTGAGACTGTTTGTTGTGGCTGAGAACCACCGTCAAACCGTAGCCGCCCAACCAATCGGCGATCGCCACTTGACCCGCATAAGCAGCCAGTACGGGCGTTCCCATCGGAGCTCCCAAGTCAGTTCCGGTGTGAAACCTGCCGTAGCCCATAACCGGATGAGTCCGCCATCCGAAGGACGAAGTAATTTCGGCAGCAATAGATAGCGGAAACAACAGGCTGCTGTTGCCGTTTCCAGGCAGGCCTGCGGGACGAGGTGTGAGATTGTAGTAAGCAAAACCTGTATTACTGCCACTACTGACACTAACCGCACCGACTTGAATCGGGCCGAGTCTCATGCTGGGAGGTGGTTCGCTTCTGTAAGATGCAGGGTTAACCGAGTATCCAGAGTTAGCAGAATATCCATTAGCCGAGTTGCCTGGAGGTGCATAGGCAGATTCTGGCGGGTTTGAACTCCCCCAAACCTGGTTGCCTATTTGTTGAACGGCTTGACCGACTTTACTGACGACATTCGGGCTATTATTTCCGGCAACAGTTCCCGGAACATTGCCCGGAAGAGTCTGAATATTCGCGGGAAGGCTTTGTGGTGCCAAATTTCGAGGAGGAGGGGTTGCAATATACGAACCACCTACGATCGGAGTTTCCGGCTTGTTCGGTGCTGCTGCATCTGCCGTCATCGGCTGGGAAACAGCAGGAGGCGCACACAAATTACCAACTCCTTGTCCTGATGACAGGGAACCTTCGCAGCCGGTCGATCGTTCTGCAAACTCTATTGTTGTCGGCGCTTGGTAGTCACTGGTAGCGCCAACGCTGTAGTCTGTTTGGTCGGTGTAAGCGTTGGCTGGGTTAACTGGCGCTTCAAAAGGAGGCTCCTGGGCCGTTGCTTCTGGCAGGGGTATCAGCGCGGGTTCCGGCAGATAATAACTGGCTGGAGGTGGTTCGGTGGCGTACTCTGGCGATCGGGCTGGAACTTCTGCCTGCGGTGCAGAGTATGGTTCTTGCTGCACTTGGCTGGCTGCTGGTTCCGGGGGCGGAAGAGGAGCTTCAAATAGTGGCTGGAGTTCTGCTGCGCCGGGGAAGGCTTGTCCTGCTGGCGGAGTTTCGCTCTGGGCCGAAACGATGCCTTTGCTGAGCATTCCCAGACTGGCAAGGCAACCCAGTCCCACCAGCAGCGAGCGTTCGGACAAAAGGCGCGATCGAGTCCGGGCGCTTGTAGGGTTCTTTTTTTGCTGTTTGGTGTTCAAATTGGCTGTTATTTGCTTGTCTGGAACTGGTTTCACGATTTTTTTTCCCAACTCTACAGGGGGGCGCAAGGAGATCAAAGTCAGGATCGAATCTATTGCAATCCTTATATTTAATACAGACTTAATTGATTTTACCGGGCTTGAGGCAATTTTTTTTTCGCGAGTAGAACAAGTACAGAATGCCACTTTGTCGATTCGCGATCGATCCCCTGGTTTTTTCGATCTCGATTGCACTGGCCCTCCTAGCCTGTGATCGCCAAACTGATGATAGCGCTTTGGCGATCGCCTATGTCAATTATTTGCGGCATTTTTGCTCTGGCGTTCCGCCAAATTTCGGGGCCCTCGGCCAGAAACATCGCTGACACGCATCTAATTTTTTAACAATCTGGTTTGAAGAAGCCATCAGTGAGTCGTTGCTCTGAAGCTGGAAAAATTAAATCTAGATGCAGAATAGCTTCAAGGCGCTCGGAAGCGCGATTGTTTGATTAAAGTCGATCGCCCATTTAAACACCCGTTGGCAAAATTTTTAATTGTCTAAAATACAAGGGAAATGACTCACTTGGGGAAGGATGGGTTTGATGACTGTAGCTGGCGATCGCTTGACAAATTTTCCTGACTCTGAATGCACCGGACTAACTAACGATATCGGTTGGCAGTGGCAAAGCTGGGAAGGCCTGCCCTATCTGACTTGTAGTTTGCTTTCTCGGTGGTCTCACGGCTTTTTTACTCGCGATTTCTCGCCCCGTGGCCCGATCGAGCTAACCGAAATTCTCGAACCCGGAGCCCAGGTTTACCGCCTCCAGCAGATACACGGCAATGTGGTACTCAACACCAGTCAATTGCCCCCGGTTGTCGCTCCGGGCCCAGAAACTGCTGCCCCAACCTATGAGTCGGCAGATGGTTTGGTAGCCGAACGAGATTTGGAGGCGCTTTGGGTTTGCTCGGCCGACTGCGTGCCGGTGCTAATTGCTGATAGTTGTACGGGACTGGTTGCGGCAGTTCACGCGGGTTGGCGCGGGACTGCTGCTAAGATATTACCAGAGGCGATCGCTCAACTTGTGGCACAAGGCAGTAAAACAGAAAATCTGAAGATTGCTATGGGGCCGGCGATCGCTGGAAAGGTTTACCAGGTATCTGTGGAAGTAGCAGCGGAACTGGGAGCCACGATTGCTCCGCAGAATGACGTTAGTGCAACAGCCGACGGCATTCTAGAGTTTTTGCACCAACTGCCAGAGTCCCCTGTGTTGGCAGATCCAGAACCGGGAAAAGTACGCTTGGATGTTCGCCTCTGCAATGCTCTGCAATTGCAGCAATTGGGAATCGATCTTTCTCAAGTGGCGATCGCTCCTTTCTGTACTTATTCTGACTCGGATCGCTTTTTTTCCTACCGCCGCGATCGACTTAAAAAAATCCAGTGGTCGGGAATTGTCAGCGCCTGCGACACAAGTCCCTGCTAAGGGTAGATGAGGAAACGAGCAAATTCTTTGATACAATTAGTAATCTTGACAATGATCTCCTATGCGAAAACCAAGCTAAATGGGGCGTGTTGCCAGAAAAAGTATGGGTCTTGGGAACCAGGACTCCTGCCCGGGAGAGGCAATGTAAGACCAAAAGGACTACGCAGTTCGCGCTTGGCGGTTGTCATTGAATTGGGAAGCTCGTGCTGTACCGAGCGGTCAGCGTCGGGTAGTTCACACAGCCTGCTCTAAAAATAACAATCTAAATAAAAATCTTAAGATTGATGATTTTTATTTCCGAATGCCGAATGCCTTCTACCTTCTGCCTTCGGCCTTCGCAAGGTTTGCTGGTTCCTGTCCTAAAGCACTAAAAACTAGCAGCCAAACTTTTGGGAAAGCGGCGATCGCCCCCGCCCCGCTTTCCTCTCTTGTTAAGATTGCCATATAACGAGAGTCTTCAGCGGGTTATTTAAAATGAGTGAGCCAACTCCCTATCAACTGCTTGAAGTCGATGAAGATGCTTCTTTTGATGAAGTGCAAGAGGCCCGGGCCCGTCTAGCCGAGCAGTACAGTGGTGACAAGAAACGTTTGGAATCGATCGAAGTTGCTTACGACGCGATTCTCATGGATCGCCTGCGGCAACGACAGGAAGGTAAGATTAAAGTCCCCGAACGCATCCGCTTTCCTGAGCGGCTGACTGCCGCACCCCCAAGCTTTACTCCGTCTGCTCCATCGGGCAGCCCAGCTTGGTTGCAGCGTCTGATCGATACTCCTAGTCGATCGGACATTTTGTGGCCTGCTGGCGTTTATGCGGGGTTAGGCGGACTGAGTATTTATCCGGCGGCTAATGATTCTTTACTACAGTTGACTCTGGCTATTGGGGTCGGCTCTTGTCTTTATTTTCTTAATCGCAAGGAACAAAAATTTGGTCGGGCTGTGCTACTAACTGTGGCTGGCTTGGTTATAGGCTTAGTGCTGGGAGGTCTTTTGGGCCCTTTACTCAGTACGGCATTTATCTCAACAGAGAAACTTATTGCTTTGTTTACGTTTTTAATTCTGTGGCTGGTCAGCGGTTTTCTGCGATAGTCAGTAGTTAGTGGTTATTTGTGATTAGTTATTTGTGATTAGTTATTTGTTGGTTCCTACTTCTTCGGTGTTATTTGTTGATTGTTAATAACAACTAACAACAATTAAGAGCCAATAACCAATAACCAATAACCAATAACCAATAACCAATAACCAATAACCAATAACTAATAACTATCTAAAATAATCTCAACTGCTTCGCTCAAATTATTGGCAATTAAATCCGGTTGGTGCATTTCTAGTTTGGCCCGATCGCGAATTCCGCACAAAACACCAATTACCTTGACACCGTGCGTTTTAGCTGCTATAATATCCGCCTCAGTATCCCCCACCATCCAAATATCAGAAGCCGGCGGCAGTTCGGCAAGAGCTTTTGCCATCAGCAAAGGCTTATCTTTGACATCCCCAGTTTTGACGTAATCGTCGGGGAGGCAATAGCGACGGTTTTCTGGGAAAAAATGCCCTAAATTACAGCGGTTGAAGGCTTCATCTAGTTCCTTGACTCGCCGCATCGTCATCACCACTAAGTCTACTCCAGCGCGTTGCACCTTTTCGAGCGTTTCCACGGCGCTAGGGGCTGGTTTATCGTAAATCAGGTAGGGGAGCGTGTGGATAATTTGACGGCGTTTCTGGGCAAATTCCAGGGCTTGCGCTGCGTCTAATCCTGAGAGGATGCCGATTTCAGTTTCGGGAACCCGTGCACGCTTCATGTCCCAAAACTCGGCTTTCGGTAATTCGTGGACTGGTTGGCCTTCACGTTGAGTCTCCGTCAGACATTCCTGGTAAACTCGGTAATAGCGATCGGATACGTCCACGATCGGGCCGTCAAAGTCAGTAATAAGTCTCAGCATTGAGCAGAGTATTTTTAAGATTTTATACAAATTGTTCAGGTGCATCTCATTTTTACAAATATATTCGTAGGGGCTCTCGCATTCCGGCAGTAAATCTCTGGTTCTCACTAATAAATTGTCTGCCGGAATGCGAGAGCCCTTGCACTCATTGAGATGCACCCAATCGTTCGATATCATATCACGTGAACGTAAAAGCTTATTTACAAACTTGACACAAATATCCAGAGGATGTAAGGTCTATAGGAATGGTGCTAATGAAAAGCTACATAATTCAACTGTGGCAATTTTCAACTGTAGCTGTTGTAACCAATATCCGGGAATCTACAATTTAAAAGGTGCGGCACAAATAGTGTAAATAGCTACATATTTTTAATAAATTTTAGCCTTAATTGAGGCTAACTTTGACTTAAATTGCTCAAAAAAAAGTGGGTCAAATCAATATTTTGCCCTGTTTAAAACAAGGGGAGAAACTGCTTGGAGAATCCAAAGTTTACAGTTTCAATAAATTAGTCAGCGGTAATATAGCCCTGCGTCAAGGCGCTTTAGTCGTCATCGCTCAGGGAGCGGAGTGTCGAAGGATCGAAGGGTTCAATGACAATAAATTCCTTAACCGCATTAGCGATTGCTATAACTGCTGGCATCCACCAGTATAAAAAATCCCACGATCGAGAGCAGCCAAACTACAACAAACTTTACCTGCTAACCTTTGAAAGTGATGCTCTACAATAACGAGATGCTTCCAACATTAAGTTTAGAGAGCAGCCCGAGAAGTATAAATATTCTTCTTTATAAGCTGTTATCCTTACGCAGGATTGAATACCTCGTAGTCGATCGCGAACTTAGAATTCAAGAAATATCTTTGAACGCCGAATACTTTGCCGACATTCCTGACGAAGTAGGCAAAGGGAAAGACGTGCGCGATAGTTTTCCCGAACTGATCGGACTTGAAGAAGTCCTGGAAGATATTATTCAAGAACGAGAGCAAGACTTTCAGTTAAAATCAATTACCAGAGTTCTAAAAGACGGATCTTATTTGTATCTAGACTTGTACATTTTTGGCTATATAGAACAAGTCAATCCTGAGAGATTGATGATTGTATGCGAAGATGTGACAGATAGCATTGCAACTCAGCAAAGTATGGTTCAAGTCGCCAACGAAAATAGTATTAAAGTCGATAACTTAGCCACCGATAGTGATTATATTGACAAAATCATCAATTCCCTAGGTGATGTTTTGTTAGTGACAGCAACATCGGGAAAAATCAAAAAAGTTAATCAGGCTACACAGCAATTATTTGGATATACCGAATCGGAATTAATCGGTCAATCCATATCCATGATTACGGCTGACGAGGAATTGTTGCGCCAAGTCAGCCAGCTACCTCCTGCACTTAAAAGCGAATCTTGGCATCAAGTAAAAGTAGTTTGCCAAACGAAAATAGGTTCAAAGCTGATTCTGGCATTTTCCTGCTCTACTTTTGAAACTAGCATAGAAAGCCAGTATGCAGACAGCGATGTTATACAAGATTTTGTTTATATCGGCAGAGATATTACCGAGCAACAACGCATCAAAAATCGTCAAAAAGCACAGTATGCTGTCACACATATCCTGTCAGAATCAAGTTCTCTAGATAGCGCAGCTCCGAAAATTATACAAGCTATTTGTGAAAGTTTTGGGTGGAATATTGGTGAACTTTGGAGGCCGGCAGATGAGAACAAAAATATGGCATTTGGTACGGAAAAACAGTCTCTTTTGTGCGTGCCACTCTCCTGTCCGATCGAGGAAACTCCTTATTTACGTCGGGTCGGAGTTTGGCCGATGACAAGGGAAATTAGTGAGTTTGCCGAAAAAGAGCAGCAGATTACTTTTGCTCCGGGTGTGGGTTTGCCGGGAGCGGTTTGGAGGAGCGGTTCTGTGCAGTGGATTACTAATGTTGTGGACGATCGCAATTTTATGCGTCCGCGCTTGGCCGAGGAAGCGGCACTGCGATCGGGATTCGGTTTTCCCATTCACGCTAGCGGTCAAGTTGCGGGAGTAATGACTTTTTTTTGCCAGGAAGAACTGCCACCGGATGAAGATTTGCTTCAGATGATGGCTGCTATTGGTTCTCAATTAGGTCAGTTTGTCAAGCGCAAATGTACAGAGCAAGAACTGCAAGAAGCTGAATCTTCAATCCGATCTTTGTATGAACAAGAAAAACGGCAAAGTGAAGAATTAGCTTTGCAAAATTTAGCCTTAGAACAAACTAAATTAGAACTACAAGCAGTTAACCTGGAATTGCAGCGGATTGCTGCGGTGGACGGATTAACTCAAATTCCCAACCGCCGCTGTTTTGACAAAACATTGGAGTTAGAATGGCAGTGGATGGAGATCAAAAAAGAGCCCCTGTCTTTAATTTTGTGCGATGTCGATTTTTTCAAGCTTTACAACGATCGTTACGGACATCAAGGAGGCGACGAATGTTTAAAACAAGTAGCCGAGATTTTAGATCGCAACGCTCAGCGGGGTGGATATTTAGCCGCGCGCTACGGTGGCGAAGAATTTGCGGTAATCTTGTCGCAGACTGACGTGAAAGAAGCAATGCGGGTAGCGGAATCAATTCGCAACGATTTGAAAGCTGCGGAAATTTATCACGCTGCTTCCAAGGTAAGTGAGATTATAACTCTCAGTATAGGGGTCACTACTACAGTGCCTGCTATTGGTTTATCGATTGAGGGGTTGATTGGAGAAGCCGATCGCGCGCTTTACCGAGCTAAACTAGAAGGGCGCGATCGTGTAGTTTGTCTAGACTCTAAGGATCGCGAATTAAATAACTTACAATTTTAATTGTTATTGTGGGATGGGCGTCCCGCCCGTCCTTTTTGAACGGGCGGGACGCCCATCCCACAAACTTGTGGAAGTTATTTAATTCTCATTCCTAAGACAGAATTTCACGGCGGGATAGGAGCATCTGATGATGATTGTGAGACAAGCTAAAATCGCTGACGCACCTGCAATTGCACGGGTTAATCTAGACACTTGGCGCACAGCTTACCGAAAAATTATACCAGCAGATTACCTCGCACAACTGTCCTATGAAAAAAGAGAAAGCGATTGGCAAGAAACCCTGGAAAACGTTAAAAATACTGGAATTTATGTCTGCGTTGCTGAGAATGACTCGGGACAAATTGTGGGCTTTGCTTCGGGCGGTTGCGAGCGCATGGGCAAATATGTTTATCAAGGAGAATTATTTGCCATCTATATTTTGGAGGAATATCAGCGTCAAGGAATCGGACGGCAACTCGTGCGAGCAGTTGCCACAAAATTGGCAGAATCAAGTTTGAATTCGATGCTCGTTTGGGTACTGGGAGAAAATTCGGCCTGTCGGTTTTATGAATTTTTAGGAGGTGAAAAAGTAGCAGAAATACAGACAAGCAGAGCAGGAGTTGCACTGAAAGAAATTGCCTACGGGTGGACGGATATAGCAGTGCTTATCAACACGGTGGCATGACCTAAGAAGTGGAAGTTTTATCAATCATCGATCAAACTTCCCCGTTTCATTTGTTCCCGTTCAATTGCCTCAAACAAAGCCCGAAAATTCCCCGCCCCAAAACCTCCAGCTTGCACCTTTTTGTTATCAACAAAAGTAAATCGACGCTCAATAATCTCGAAAAAGAAAGTCGGTTCAGCAAAAATTGGCTGGGTAAATATTTGCAGCAGCATTGCTGCGGGAGTATCTTCTTGCCAATCTGCCAAAACTTCAGAAGCTGCAATTGCTTGCCAATCTGCGGGCACATAATTTTGCCGCTGCTGCAATTCGGAGTAATATGTTGGAGGAACTGGCAAAAAAGACAAACCACGCGATCGCAAATCAGTAACAACCCCCACAATATCAGTAGTTTGCAAAGCCATGTGCTGAATACCCGGCCCTCGATTTGCGCTCAAAAACTCTTGAATTTGAGAATTAGCCGATGCCGGTTCATTAATCGGGAATTGCGCCCCACCTTCAGCGTGCACCATAACTTGACTCCGTAAAGCCGACTTCTCAGTCTGAATGTCAAAATTTTGCTGCGGCGCAAAACCTAATACTTTTTGATACCAACTAACAGCACTTGACAAATCGCCCGATGCAACATTTAAAACTACATGGTCGATGAGGGTAAACAGTGGCAGCTTAGCAGAAGCCCGTAATAGTGAATTCTCGCCCATTCGCTCAACAAGCGTGTGGCTTAAATCTCCCCAACCAGCGATTTTTGCCCGTTTACAAAAGACTCCTGCTGTTAGGTCTTCTTCAATCGGTTCCAGGATTTTAGCACCTGCCGCAGCCGCTCTAGCCACCGCTAATTCGATATTTTTTACCTGAAACCCCACATCAGAAATCCCGGCAGGATGAAACTTCAACCAACTAGCAGCGGGACTAGCGGGTGTCAGGGGCGAAGATAAAACAAAACATACATTACCGCTGCTGACAACTTCAGTGCGAGTGTGGCTGTTGGCATAACCTGCTATTGATTGAAAGCCTAAGTGGTTGACAAACCAATCGCGGGATACTTTAGCATTTTCAACGTAAAACAGAATGCGGTCGAACTCCATAATCAATAATTGAAAATGGAACGTGAACAATTGAAAATTGGCTGATTTTCAGGGCTAAACCGCAAGGGAGAGACTGAGGAATGGAGATTTTTCATTAATTTTTTGTATACTCGCTTAATAATAACCCAAAAATTGAATATCCTAGCTCCCTCTGAAGGCAGAAATACATCGGCACTTAAAAGAAACGCGGTGTCTGGGATGACTTGAGTTTTGTGGTGAAGCCTTCGCCAACAGTTCTGGGTTCAAAAAATGGTTGACGTGCTACTTAGTATGGACTCAATCGGTGCGCAATGCGCACCCTACAAACTACTAAAAGAACAAATGACTTTCTGGCTGAATATTAATTTCTAAAGGCACAGCTTGCGGGTCAGCAGAAAGAGCAAACATAATGGCATTTGCAGCAGTTTCGGTACTCAGCATTTTTGAGCGGTCTACCTTCAAACTCACATTATCCCAAAACGGAGAATCGACTCCGCCAAAATAGAATAGCGTAAACTTAACACCGTAGCGTCGTAACTCATCAGCCATGCACTTGCTGAAACCAACTACTCCAAACTTTGAAGCGCAATAAGCCGTTCCCATTGCCATCGAATGCTTGCCCAAAATCCCGATGACATTGCAGATGTGGCCGGATTTGCGCTCTTTCATCACATTCGCCGCTGCTTGAGATGTGTAAAAACTGCCTTTCAAATTCAAGTCAAGCATCGCATCTAAATCAGCGGGTTCTAACTTGTTCCACTGCTTGAGAATTCCTGCACCGGCGGCATTTATAAGAGCATCAATTTGTCCAAAATGTTCGACAGTTTTTTGCATTAACGTCTCGACTTGCTGCAAATCGGTGATGTCTGTAGGTACGCACAGTACCTCTGTTGTTGAAAGTTCGCTTGCTAAAGCGTCTAATTTACTGCTGTCTCTGGCGGCGAGCACTAGAGTCGCACCCGCATCGGCGAGTTTGCGGGCTACTGCTGAACCGATGCCGCCAGTCGCACCCACCACAACCACAACTTTATCTTGCATATCCCTTTACATTTCTTTACGTCCAGATTGTATGATAACTCAAGTTATGGGGAATGGGGCATGGGACATGGGGCATGGGGCATGGGGCATGGGGCATGGGCCAAACAGGGAACAAATAACCAATAAGCTGTTACGCATTTAAATTGTATATTCGGGACGGGCTAGAAGCCCATCCCACAAGACTTTAATTGATTCTTGACACACAATTTAAATGTAGAACAGCTTAACCAATAACCAATCACCAATCACCAATACCCAATGCCCAATGCCCAATTTCCAATTTCCAATTACCAATTTCCAATTACCAATTCTCCATGCCAAGAATTATTTTAGAGAAACTTGCCAGCCTTTTTCTGCTTTTTTTAGCTGGAGAGAATCGCAGGATTGTAAGAATTTAGGAAACTTTCTACCCAGATTAAAGTCTTTAATTATTTGGGTGATTTGTTTGCCGTATTGTCGGTGAAATTCGCTGCCGACATTGGAGAGAAATACAGAATTGTTAGGAGAGTTGCCAGTTAAGTCGCCAACTATTTTGACAATTGCTATTTCCAAGTCTTCCAGGGAGTTAATCTCTGTCAATTTCGCAGGTGCTGTTATGCTATTATTCGGATTTTCTTTGTTAAGTATTGGCGGTTGGGGTGACAATTTTACTTCAAAAAGAGTGACGTAAGTTTGAGAAGTTTCTGAGGGTTGGTGGACTACAAAATCGGTCGGATATTTGATAAATATATCTCTGGTTTTAGTGTCTGGCAAATGATGGGCAACAACTTCATTGAGGACTAAACCGTAATTATCCCTAAATAGAGCAGAAATTGTAGAAAGTTTTATCCACTGAGCAGATGTGCGTTGTTGCTCTTTTTTGATTAATTCTTTTAGCTGAATCACTAATTGTTCTAGGGGTGTAATTTCGAATAAAGTTACTAGGGAATGGGTTTCAACTTGTCCGGTTTTGCTGTTTAATACTATGATTTTATCTATTTGCTTGCGGACTTGAAATACGGTGAGTCCGTGGGCTTGCAGTGTATTGCTGAGGTGAGTGAGAGCCCGATCGGACGAACAGACAAAAATCTCCTTGGCTGTGGGATAATGTACGAAAATTGATGCGCCGACTGTCGCCATTTTCAAGTCAGCGCTGTCTTTACCGGGGGGGACGTGAATCAGTTGATACCCGCGCTGGTGAAATTCGGCATCTTTTTTGCCCATGCTGCGCCAGTTGGCAAAGGCTACTTTTATTTGGATGGGATAGTGGGAGATTCCCTCTAGGAATTTTTCGGTTTCGATGGTGAGTTGCAAGTTTTCGACATCTAGCAGCAAGATGGCAATCCCAACAGATTCCGGGGCTGTTTGATGGGCGGTGAGAGTTTGAGGTTTTGGGGAAACTGAATTTTGTGATTTAGCTGGTGCTATTTTGGATTCGGCTAGCTGCTGAATTTTGGCAAATAATTTGTTGAATTGAGGTGAATTAATGAATTCGGGAACCAGCAGAATTTGTAAGTATTTTTTCGCAGTCAGCATCAGGGAAGCTGTATCGCTGGCTACTTTGAAACTTTTTGTCAATTTTCCAATCAAAACTGACTGAAAATCAGGTTTTGCCCAGGGGGTTTTCCTGTATTTTTCAGCTATCCATTCGGGATGCTTTTCCTGAATGGAAATTAGTGTTTGAGCGATATAGCGACTGATGACGCTGAATGCGGCTGATTCTTGAGTCGCCAAGAAGGGAGTTCGATCGGGCATGGCCCTCTATAATGCAGAATGCTGTTTCAATTTATCACAATTTTACTTTCTTACTGGCAGTCGGACGATCGCCCGCCAAATCAAACCGGCGATAATTAACGCCAGCCCAGTCAGCCAAATTTGCCTTTCCACCCAGAAAGCCAGAAACAGACAACTCCCCAAACCTACCCAAGCCAACCATTGCGGGTAAAGCCTTTCGGCGCTTGTAAGTTGCAGCGCGGCTCCGTTGGTGATAGCGTAGTAGATCAAAACGCTAAAGGCACTGAATGACCAAGTGGTTTTGATATCGCCGATGAGGATTAAAAGTCCGATCGTAATTTCGACAAACACGACAGCCACATAGGGCGTTGTCCCCGCAGGATTCAGTCGCGCCAAGACTCTCGGCATATCCAACCGTCGCCCCATCGCCAGCCAGACGCGCGACAGCCCTAAAATTAAGTTCAGCAATACTCCCAGCATGGCGGTAATTGCGCCGACGGCTAGCAGTTGCGAAACTCCGGGAATTCGGAAATTGCGGGCGATGACTTCCAAGGGTGCGGCAGTGGTGGCTGTTTGCAGGGACAATTTATCAACACCTCCCACGCCAACAAATACTATTGCTACTGCCATATAAAGCAGCATTGTCACCACCAAAGTGAAAATTATGGCTTTGGGAATGGTTTGCTTCGGTTCTCGTACTTCCTCGCTCATGGTGGCGATGCGCCCGTAACCGGTGTAGGCGACAAACATTAGGGCGGTGGCGTGGAGGATGGAGCCGATCGAGCTATCATGCTGTACGGTGGCTAATGTCCAGCTTATTTCTGGTAAACCAGCCACAATAAACACAGCCAGAGATAGCAGTGTAACTGAGACTATGGCAGTATTCGCGATATTCGATCGCCTGATTCCCGTCAAGACAACCAGAGTTACGGTGGCGGTGGCGATTAATGCTGTTAGGATGATGTAAGTGCGATCGGTAACACCAACGGCATTTAAAAAATACCCCGCAAAACCCAAAGCAGCAGTAGCAGCAGAAGCCGTTTTAGCCAACAGAAACATCCAGCCGGCAGTAAAACCCAGCCAAGGATTCAGATATTTGTAACCATATTCATAAGTACCGCCACTAACAGGGTGACTCGCTGCTAATTGAGCGCTGTTAAGTCCATTGCAAACAGCAACTAAAGCAGCGATACCTACAGCCAAAATCACTCCCGGCCCCGCAATTTGGGCCGCAATTCCGATACTCACAAATACTCCCGTGCCCACAATCGAGCCCAGGCCCATGAGAGTTGCACCGAAAACACCTAATTCTCGCTTTAAAAGTGGGGGAGACATAACTATATCAGGCATCTTGCCTGCTCCACAAAAATTAAATTTTCTTTCTTTTTGTGGGGTGGGCTTCTAGCCCGCCCAAAAAACAGGCAAGATGCCTGTTCCACAAAAATTAAATCATCTTGTGGGGTGGGCTTCTAGCCGCCCAAAAAACAGGCAAGATGCCTGTTCCACAAAAATTAAATCATCTTGTGGGGTGGGCTTCTAGCCCGCCCAAAAAACAGGCAAGATGCCTGTTCCACAAAAATTAAATGTTCTTTCTTTTTCTAAAGACCTAACTATAGCAGACAATATGCCAGCTCCACAAAAATATTTATCTATTGTGGAACAGGCATCTTGCCTGTTCTGAAGACCTAACTATAGCAGGCAAGATGCCTGCTCCACAAAAATATTGGCCTGTTGTGGAACAGGCATCTTACCTGTTCTGAAAGAGGTTCAAGGTGTAAGCAAGTAAATCCACTTAGTTAAAAGTAAGATACAGATGGGTAAAAAGCTTGCTGTATAAACATTCTTCCTTCTTCCTTCTTCCTTCTTCCTTCTTCCTTCTTCCTTCTTCCTTCTACTTATTAACCGAAACGACCTTGAATGTAATCCCTTGTACTTGGATTACTTGCAGAAGTAAAAATCCGACTTGTCGGCCCAAATTCCACCATGCGGCCGATACGACTTTCATCAGTATTAAAGAAAGCCGTATAATCAGAAACCCGAGCCGCCTGCTGCATATTGTGCGTGACAATCACCACAGTCAACTGCTGCCGTAGAGTCTGAAACAACTCCTCAATCTTCATAGTAGAAATCGGATCAAGAGCAGAACAAGGCTCATCCATTAGCAAAATTTTCGGCTTCACCGCCAAAGCACGAGCAATACAAAGACGCTGCTGCTGTCCGCCCGAAATCCCCTGCGCCGACTTCTTCAAATTATCTTTCACCTCGTCCCAAAGCGCCGCACTTTTCAGCGCGGATTCCACAATTTCATCTAATTCTGCTTTGCTTTTACGACCAAAAATTCGTACTCCGTAAGCAATATTATCGTAGATGCTCAGCGGAAAAGGATTCGGCCTTTGAAACACCATGCCCATTTGGCGACGCAAACTATTAATATTGACTTTCGGACTGTAAATATCCTGTCCAAAAAACTCAACCCTGCCTTTGATTTGAACTTTTCCTTCCAATTCGCCAATGCGGTTGAGAGCTTTAAGAAACGTTGATTTGCCACAACCTGAAGGGCCGATAATCGCCGTCACTTGCGGGTGAGGGATATTCATCGACAAATTTTCGAGCACTTTGTGAGTTCCGTAGGAGAAACTCAAGTCCTGAACCCGCAATGCTGGCATTGCATTGGGGTCGATTTCAGGAGTCGCATCTTCTAGGAATTTGTCGCTATATTTTTCTGACTTTAAGTTACTTTTAGGTGTCATTATTTGCAGTTTGTCTAGTGTTGGCGGTAGATTTTTAGATGCAGAATATTACCTGATGGCCTTATTTAGTTAGACTTGCTAGCTATGCACTCATTTCGGAAGTCAGTCGATTTGAGATTTGAGATTTACTCCACAGATGAATCTAGGAGCTTGAACTTGGGCGTTGCCCGGCTTGTCAAAGGGTCTAAAATTTTAGGAGCGACTATTAGAAGTGTCGGTGGCTTGTACCAGTTGTTGGGCGGGTTATTGCCAATCTAAAATCTAAAATCTAAAATCTAAAATCTAAAATCGTATTACCTATCTTGCAAGCGTTTGCGAGTGACAGCGCGGGAGGCTAAGCTAGTTACCAAAACCATACCCAAAAGCACAGAAGCCGCAGTCCACGCCAATTCATTCTGCTCCTTGTAAGGAGAGCTGGCATAATTGTATATTAATACTGACATCGAAGGAGTCGGAGTCAGCAGCGTCTGTGGAATTTCTTGGATTTTTGTGATGGTTTCTGCGCCGACGGGGGACTGAACTATCTCGCCCAGTTTCTCAACTAAAGGAGGCCAAAATTGGCTCGACAAGGCAGTTACAATTAGAGGTGCAGTTTCGCCGGCGGCACGGGAAGCTGCGAGTAAAATGCCTGTGGTGATAGTTGGGAGTGCTGAGGGAATAATAATCCGAAAAATAGTTTGAAAGCGTCCGCCTCCCAAACCAGCAGAAGCGAGGCGATAAGAAGCAGGCACTAATTTTAATGCTTGTTCTGTTGTTAGCGCCACAACTGGTAGCATGATAATGCCGAGCGCGACACCGCCGGCAAATCCTGAAAAAGCCTTAGTTGTAACGACAATTAGGGCGTAAGCAAACACGCCGACAACAATTGAGGGAACGCTGCTGAGAATGACGGTGATAAAACGGATGGTATTCGCAACCGCCTTATTTTCTCTCCCAAACTCTGACAGGAAGATTCCGGTCATTACACCAATCGGCACGCTGATCAATGTAGCAATTCCTACCATTAAAGCAGTGCCGAGAATCGCATTTGCAAAGCCGTTGGGCTGGTCTTCAACTCCCACGGGTGCTGGCAAAGATACTAGCACTTCCCAACTCAAATGTGTCAATCCTTCTCCCAGGATCTTGTATAATATAGCAAATAAAGGTAGCAGGGCGAGAGCTGTAAAACTAAAGGCAATAACTGTCATTCCTGTGCTGAAAAAATTTCGGCTTAATGACAGGGAATTGTAGATTTCTGCATCCAGAATGCTGTTGGAATTTTGTGCTTGAGTCATTTTTAATTCTTAGCTCCCTTAACACCGATTAGTTGAACTAGCAATAATGCGCTCGCATTCACCAACAGAGTGATGACAAATAGAATTAGGGCTAAATACATTAAAGAGCCGATGTGCAGCGGTTCGAGAGCTTCCCGAAATTGACTTGCCAAAACTGCGGGAATTGAGTAGCTGGGAGCTAGCAGGGATTGGTTAATTTGAATCGAGTTACCAATCACCATTGTGACGGCCATTGTTTCGCCCAAAGCACGTCCCAAGGCTAAGATGGTAGCGCCGATAATCCCCGAACTTGCTGCTGGCAATAACAGCTTAAATATGGTTTCCCAGCGGGTGGCACCGAGGGACATGGAAGCACTTCGCAAATCTACTGGAACTGACATCAAGACATCGCGGCTGATGGCGGCGACTGTGGGCAAAATCATAATCGATAAAAGTATCCCGGCGGGTAGCATTCCCGGCCCAAAGGGTTCGCTGCTGAATAGGGGAAACCAACTAAAATTGTTGAACAGCGACTGCTGTAAAGGTAGCAGAAAGGGAATTAACACAAAGATTCCCCACAGGCCAACGATGACGCTGGGAATGGCTGATATTAATTCAACCATGAATCCTAATGGCGATCGCACCCAAGCAGGCAAAAAGTTCTCGCTGGTAATGATAGCTACGGAAAGTCCTAGAGGAAGTGCGATGATAATGGCGATCGCAGAACTAACTACTGTACCGTAAATAAAAGGTAGAGCCCCAAACTGCAACTCCCCGATATCCCATTTGGGACTCCACAAGAATGAGAGTCCAAATTTGCTGATAGCAGGCCAAGCATCCTTAAAAATGACCGCGCTCATCCAAAACAGCGTGCCCGCTGTCACTAAGGCGAAAGTCCATACAAATATTGTAAAGCCTGACTCAAGCCACAAACCTTCACCATTCGTATCCGTCAAGTCTAGTGCTTGGTTTATTCCTACCGATTGTCGAGTCAGTTTTTTTGATTTCTTTGAATGATTGTTCATACCCGATTTATTGCGTAAAAAACGAAATATTCGATCGAAAGACGAGTAATTTTAATGGGCTTGTAGGGTGCGCAATGCGCACCTTACGCTGAAAGAAGAGCAATTCTCATGGGCTTGTAGGGTGCGCAATGCGCACCTTAAGCAAATAAATGTAGTGCACCTTAAACTGAGAAATTATGAGTCTTAAGTCATACATTTAACTCATAAACTCATAACTCCGTGCGATCGCCGAAATTAACCTCTGGCAACCACACTACTATTAACTGTTTGAATCACCTTTTGAGCTGTAGCCGAAGGAATTGAAGTAAACTCTAGCTGTTTGTTGATACCTTGGCCTGTAGTCATCACCCAATTAACCATCTTTTTAATAGCATCTGCTTTAGCAGCAGGATACTCTTTGTAGACTAACAGCCAAGTCAAGCCAACAATCGGATAACCGTCGGTGGGATTTCCTTCCACTAAGAAGAAGTTTGCTGGGAATGTTTCCCCTACAAAAGCTTTCTCTGCTTCTGCCAAGCTAGGATCTACAAATCGGCCAGCTTTATTTTGAATAAATGCTGTCTGAAGCTTGTTTTGGCGAGCATAAGTATCTTGAACGTAGCCAATTGCACCCGCCGTTTGCTTCACCAAACCTGCTACACCAGCGTTTCCTTGACCCCTGACAGGGCTTCCGGGCCAACTCGGTTGAGTGACACCTTTGATGCTGCTGCCGATCGCCTGCAAGTGATTAGCAAAAATAAAGGTTGTACCGCTGCTGTCTGCCCGCACAACTACTCGAATTGCAGTATTTGGCAAATTTTTAGCTTGTCCGGCAATTCCGGCTATTTTCGCATCGTTCCAGCGAGTAATTTTACCTTCAAAGATGCCTTTCATCGCATCGGAGCTCAACCGTACATTGTTTACCCCAGGCAAGTTGTAAATAACTGCAACAGCCCCACCAGCAGTGGGAACAGCAATGACACCCCGCTTTACCTGAGCTATTTGTGCAGGAGTCAGCGGCGCGTCGCTACCTGCGAAGTCAACAGTACCTGCAATTAATGCTCTGATACCAGCGCCGGAGCCTGTGCCTTCGTAGTTTACAGTAATTTGATTGGCACTTCTCATTTGGGAGAAGTAGCGATCGTACAAAGGTTTAGGAAAAGTTGCTCCCGAACCGTTTAATGTTACCGCAGCTACAGCGGAACTAATCAAACTTAGCGAAAATGCTGCTACTGCTAGCGAAACAATAAAGCCACGTCGCCAGCCTTTAGTGAAAAAAACCATAACTCCTCCTCCTCAATATCAATAGCAAGCTTTACAAATCTCTCCCATAGGATAGACTGAAATCCCCAAACAAAGGGATACAAAAGGATAAGCTTGTTTTAAATTTTGGTTAATTTTAGATTAAATAAAAAAAGAATAAGCTTTGTTTAAATTATGGTTAAGAGTATTTCAAATAAAGATTAGCTAAACTCATTTTTTGATCGATTTAGAGAAATACCAAATCATAGAGTTAACGATAACAGTAGAAAATTATTTGGCGATCGGGCGATCGCCCTCACCCCCACTCGATCGCCCGATCGCCCCATAATAGTAGAGACACTTAACATTTCTTTAACAACAATGGCAAGAGACTTGCGGGGATTCCTCAAACTACTCGAAGACCGGGGACAACTGCGCCGGATCACAGCTTTAGTCGATTCCGACCTAGAAATTGCCGAAATTTCCAACCAAATGCTGGTAAAAGGCGGCCCAGGCTTACTGTTTGAGAACGTCAAAGGGGCAGAGTTCCCCGTGGCGATTAACCTGTTGGGCACGGAACAGCGCGTTTGCTGGGCGCTGAATATGGAAAAGCCGATCGAACTTGAAGAGCTCGGCAAAAAATTGGGAATGCTACAACAGCCCAAACCGCCGAAAAAGATTTCCCAAGCCATCGAATTCGGCAAAGTCCTGTTCGACGTAGTGAAAGCCAAACCAGGCCGCGACTTCTTCCCAGCTTGTCAGCAAGTGGTGTTTGAGGGAGAAGGCGTTGATTTGAACAAAATCCCGATGATTCGCCCCTATCCGGGAGATGCGGGCAAAATTATCACCTTGGGTTTGGTAATTACCAAGGATTGCGAAACCGGCACGCCGAATGTGGGGGTTTATCGGTTGCAGTTGCAGTCAAAAAACACAATGACTGTACACTGGTTATCTGTCCGTGGTGGCGCGCGACACTTGCGGAAAGCGGCGCAGGCTGGTAAAAAGTTAGAAGTTGCGATCGCCCTGGGAGTTGACCCGCTGATCATTCTCGCCGCAGCCACACCGATTCCCGTTGACTTGTCAGAATGGTTATTTGCCGGACTTTACGGCGGTTCCGGCGTGCAATTGGCGAAGTGCAAAACGGTAGATTTGGAAGTACCTGCGGACTCGGAAATCGTGTTAGAAGGAACGATTACACCGGGGGAAGTTTTGCCCGACGGGCCCTTTGGAGATCACATGGGTTATTACGGCGGCGTGGAAGATTCGCCGTTAGTTCGGTTTAACTGCATGACGCACCGCAAAGACCCGATTTATTTGACGACATTTAGCGGGCGGCCGCCGAAGGAAGAGGCTATGATGGCGATCGCGCTTAACCGCATTTACACCCCTATTTTGCGGCAGCAAGTATCGGAAATTGTCGATTTCTTCTTACCAATGGAAGCGCTGAGTTACAAAGCAGCAATTATTTCCATTGATAAAGCATATCCGGGTCAAGCGCGCAGGGCTGCTTTAGCATTTTGGAGCGCATTGCCGCAGTTTACTTACACTAAGTTTGTGATTGTTGTCGATAAAAGTATCAACATTCGCGATCCACGTCAAGTGGTGTGGGCAATTAGTTCTAAAGTTGACCCAGTTCGAGACGTATTTATTT
>Ga0335395_10000751_pt1 | contig 20448 bp, 19 predicted proteins | sample MAT02_FD_205744 | JGI IMG/M metagenome (GOLD analysis project Ga0335395, IMG submission 205744) | Freshwater microbial communities from Lake Fryxell liftoff mats and glacier meltwater in Antarctica - MAT-02 (spades assembly) (version 2) ...
CATCGCGCGCGTGCTCGTGCAGATCGACGTCGATCACAAGAAGAAGCTGCGCGAGTTCGGCCTCCTGACGCGCGATGCCCGCTCGGTCGAGCGCAAGAAGCCCGGTCAGCCGGGTGCCCGCAAGAAGTTCCAGTTCAGCAAGCGCTAGTCGTTGTCGCGCTGCCACGACGCGTTTCTGCGTCGTGCCGGCGCACTGCTCGTATCTCTCACGCGTTTCGAGTGCCCGCTGGTGCCGGCTGCTGCCGGTTGCGACGCACGATGACGGACGCGGCGGATCCAACCTTCTGATCGACACCACGCCATGTCGCAGCCCACGATCGAACAGCTCCTGGAGGCCGGTGTACACTTCGGCCACCAGACGCGCCGCTGGAACCCGAAGATGCGCAAGTTCATCTTCGCCGAACGGAACGGCATCCACATCATCGACCTGCAGAAGACGCTCAAGCAGCTCGAGCTCGCGCAGAAGCTGGCGCGCGAAGTCGTGCTCCGCGGTGAGCAGGTGCTGTTCGTCTGCACCAAGCAGCAGCTCCAGGCCATCGTCGCGCAGGAAGCGGAGCGCTGCGGTGCGATGTTCATCACCGAGCGTTGGCTCGGTGGTCTCCTGACGAACTTCGGAACCGTCAAGAAGCAGCTGAAGAAGCTCAAGGAACTCGAGGCCGGCAGCGAGGAAGGCGGCGGGTTTTCGAACTACACCAAGAAGGAACAGCTGATGATGCGCCGCCAGCGCGACAAGCTGTCCAAGAACCTGTCGGGCATCGCCAGCATGACGCGCCTGCCGGGGTTGATGTTCGTGGTCGACGCGAAGAAGGAGAACATCGCGGTCAGCGAAGCCAACAAGCTCGGGATCCCGATCATTGCGATCGCCGACACCAACGCCGATCCCGACCTGCTGACCGTGCCGGTCGCGGGCAACGACGACGCGATCCGCTCGGTCGAGCTGATCGCCCGTGCCATCGCCGACGTGATCATGGACGCGCGTCGCGAAGCACCGAGCCGCGTGGCCGAGGAGGAGTCGGAGGAGAGCACCTACAGCTCCGATCGCGGCATGGAGTCAGCAGGACGCGGCGATGACCGCGGCCGTCGTGGCGGACCCGGCGGCGGTCAGGGCGGTGGCGCAGGTGGTGGTCAGGGGGCTGGTGCCGGTGCCGGTGCTGGCGCACAGGCTGGTCAGCGTCGCCGCCGTCGTGCCAAGCCCGAGGCGATTCAGGCGCGTCTCCGCGGCCCGGACGCCGCTGCTGCCGCCGACACCCCCGACGACGCGTCGTAACCAGCCCGTCCGGATCCCAGGCGCGGCTTTCCGCGCCCTGGTGTCCGGAGTAAGCTTCCCGACGCCGCCGGCCCTCAGCCGGCGGCGTTTCCATAATCCTGATTGCCCCGGTCTTCCGACCATGACGACGATGAATTTCACAGCCAAGGACGTCCAGGAACTGCGGCAGCGCACCGGCGCCGGCATGATGGACTGCAAGAAGGCGCTCACCGAGATGAACGGCGACCTCGATGCCGCCGTCGAACACCTGCGCAAGAAGGGGATTGCGAAGGCGGAATCGCGCGCTGGTCGCATCACCTCGGAAGGGCTCATCGGGAGCGCGGTGTCGGTCGACGCCGCCGTCGGCGTGCTCGCTGAGGTGAACTGTGAGACGGACTTCGTCGCGCGGACCGACGACTTCAAGGCGCTCGTCGAAGTCGTGCTCGCGCACGCCATGACGACCGATGCCGCCGACGTCGCTGCCTTGCTGGCAGCGCCAGTGGGCAGCGAAGGCGGCAAGTCGCTGGACGAGGTGGTGAAGGAGCGCTCGGCGAAGCTCGGCGAGGTCGTGAATGTGCGACGGGTCGTGCGTTACGCCACCGGCAGCGGTGCCGTGGGCATGTACACGCACCACAACGGCAAGGTGGGCGTGATCGTCGAGTCGACGCTGAGCGATCCCGAGACCGCCGGCAGCGAGCCGGTGCAGACGATGCTCAAGGCGATCGCCGAGCACGCGGCGGCCATGAATCCGCTCGCGCTCGATCGCAGCGGCATCCCGGCCGATCAGGTCGAGAAGGAGAAGCGGATTGCCGAGGACCAGGCCCGCCAGAGCGGCAAGCCGGAGGCGATGATCGAGAAGATCGCCACCGGGAAGCTCGAAGCGTTCTTCAGGGACATGTCGCTCATCTCGCAGCCGTGGGTGCGCGATCCGAAGAAGACGATCACGGACCTCGTGCGGGAGACCGGCAAGGCCGCGGGCACGGAGATTACCGTGACGCGGTTCGCGCGCTTCGCTCTCGGCGACGCGTGAGCGGTTCTGCCGGTGCGGTGGCGGCAGCGGTTGCCGGAAGCACCAGCCCTGCGACGGCGGCTGGTGGTCCCGGGATCCGCTATCCGCGGGTCCTCATCAAGCTGTCGGGTGAGGCACTCGCCGGCGAACGGAAGATCGGCTTCGACTTCGAGCGCGTCACTTTTTTCTGTGAGCAGATCAAGGAAGTCGTCGATCTCGGCTGCCGTGTCGGTCTCGTCATCGGTGGCGGCAACATCGTCCGTGGTGCCCAGCTGGCGCAGAACGGCATGGACCGCGTCGGTGCCGATTACATGGGGATGCTGGGCACGGTCATCAATGCCCTGGCGTTGCAGGATCAGCTCGAGAAGCTCGGCGTCGACACCCGCGTCATGACGGCGATCCGGATGGAGGAGCTGGCCGAACCTTTCATCCGCCGCCGTGCGATGCGCCACCTCGAACAGGGCCGACTGGTGCTCTTTGCGGCGGGCACCGGCAACCCCTACTTCTCGACCGATACCGCGGCGGTGCTGCGCGGCATCCAGATCAAGGCCGACGTCATCATCAAGGCGACGAGTGTGGATGGCGTATACTCCGCCGACCCCAAGAAGGACCCGAATGCCGTGAAGTACGACACCGTCAGTTTCCGCGACGTCATGCTGGGCGAGCTTGCAGTGATGGACCAGACGGCCGTCACGTTGTGCAAGGAGAATTCGCTGCCGCTGATCGTCCTCAACACTCACACCCCCGGCGCCATTGCCCGTGCAGTGCGTGGTGAGCGCGTCGGCACTTTCGTGTCATGATCCAGGATATCCTGAAGTCAACGCGCACGGGCATGGAGAAGGGGCTCGAGAACGCGAAGCGTGAGTTCGGCACGGTGCGTGCCGGCAAGGCCTCGCCCAACATGCTCGACACCGTGCAGGTCGAAGCCTACGGCTCCATGGTGCCCCTGAATCAGGTGGCCAGCGTCTCCGCGCCCGAGGCGCGAACGCTGCTCGTCACCCCATTCGACAAGGGGCAACTGAAGGCCATCGAGAAGGCGATCCGGGAGTCGGATCTCGGACTCGATCCCTCGCATCAGGGCAGCGTGATCCGCGTGTCGTTGCCCTCGATGAACGAGCAGCGCCGCAAGGAGCTGGTGAAGGTCCTGCAGAAGCTGGCCGAGGACGGCCGGGTGGCCATCCGGCATGGACGCACCGACGCCCGCGACCGGCTGAAGAAGCTGAAGAACGTCTCGGAAGACGATGTGAAGCACGCCGAGAAGGAGTTGCAGAAGCTGCACGACGACTTCATCGCCAGGATCGAGGCTGCCGTGAAGGTCAAGGAAGCCGAGATCATGGAAGTCTGAGTTTCGTGGCCTCCACCTCGACGCTCTCGACCCCTGACCTGCTGGAGCAGGTGCGGTTGTCCGGTGCACCGCCGCGTCACGTTGCCATCATCATGGATGGCAACGGCCGGTGGGCGCGCAAGCATTTCATGCCGCGTCCGCTCGGTCATCGCTCGGGCATGAAGGCGGTGCGCGAGGTGGTCCATGGCGCGATCGAGGCGGGGGTGCAGCACCTCTCGCTGTTCGCCTTCTCGCAGGAGAACTGGGAGCGACCGACGACTGAGGTCTCGGCCCTGATGTCGCTGCTCGAGGAGTACATCGCCAAGGAAGTGGCGGAGCTGTCGTCACGCGGCGTCCGGGTGCGCATCCTCGGTGAACGCGAGCGACTGACCGACGGTGCGCGGCAGGCCGTGGAGCTGGTGGAGTCCACCACCGCCCACAACGACACGCTGCACCTCAACATCTTCATTTCGTACGGCAGCCGCACGGAGCTGGTGCGCGCGGCGCAATCGCTCGCGCGCGACGTGCGCGATGGGCGACTCGCGCCCGAGGACATCGACGAAGAGGCGATCAGTGGCCGGCTGATGACGGCCGGGATGCCCGACCCGGATCTGCTCATTCGCACCTCGGGAGAGCAACGCGTGTCGAACTTCCTGCTCTGGCAGCTGGCCTACACGGAGTTTTACATCTCCGGCGTACTCTGGCCCGACTTCGGGCGGCGCGACCTGTTCGCGGCCATCCTCGACTACAAGCGGCGCGAGCGTCGGTATGGCAAGGTCACGGTCTGACGAACGGGATGCCGGAGCTCGCCACGCGCGCCATCACCGCGCTGCTCATTGCACCACTTGCCGTCGCCGCCGCCTGGTTCGGTGATGCGGCGCTTGCCGCCTTGCTGAGCGGCGTGGCCGGCGTGGCGGCGTGGGAACTGTGCCGCATGACGCGCAGTGCCGGCGTGCTCACCCTCGAGCCGGCAGCGATCGGTCTCGCGGCGGCACTGCCACTGCTCTCGCACGGGATCCGCCTCGGCCTGGTCCGACCCAGTGCGGCGTGGTTCGCGCTCGCGCTGCTGACGGTGATGACCGTTACCATCGTCCGCCGGCGCATCGACCAGCGGCCGCTGGCTGTCGCAGCGTTGACGATCGTCATCGCGCTCTATACCGGCGGCATGCTCAGCTTTGCCTACGATCTGCGCTATCACAACTACGCGATCGGTCGCACGGGGCAGTGTCTCGTGCTGCTGTTCCCCGTGCTGCTCACATGGTCGTCCGACGTGGGGGCGTATTTTGCCGGCCGCGCCATGGGCCGCACCAGGTTGATGCCGTCGGTCAGTCCGGCGAAGACCGTCGAAGGGGCGGTCGGCGGCATCGTGCTCAGCGTCGGTATCGCGTGGCTGTACGTGCGTCAGCTGCTGGTGCCATATGGGCAGCTTGGGCTGTCGCCGACGGGCATCGTGGTGTTTGGAATCGTCATTGCCGTCGTGGCGCAGGTGGGTGACCTGTTCGAGTCGCTGGTGAAGCGGGAGGTCCACGTGAAGGACAGCTCGTCGCTGCTGCCCGGCCACGGTGGCTTCCTCGACCGCGTGGACAGTCTGCTGTTCGTCCTGCCGGTGGCCGTGCTGCTGCTCAATGTGCTGCTGATCCCAGCGCCGCAGTCATGACGCGGCGCGGCGTGGCCATCCTCGGATCCACCGGGTCCGTCGGCACGACGGCGTTGCGTGTGTTGGCGCGGCAGCAGGCGGGGTTTCGCGTGCAGGCGCTCACCGCCTTCAGCAATGCGGCGCTCCTGCGCGAACAGGTGGCCGTGCACGCTCCCGCCTTCGTGGGACTCGTGCAACCATCGGACGCCGCCGATGTCGCGTGGGCCACGGGAGACGGCTGCCTCGTGGCAGCGGCAGTGCGCGATGATGTGCACACGGTGATCAACGCGGTGGTGGGTGCGGCGGGCATGCGTGCCACGATCGCGGCGCTCGAGGCGGGCAAGCGCGTCGCGCTGGCCAACAAGGAGACGCTGGTGATGGCCGGCGCACTCGTGACCGAGGCTGCGGCGCGTGGCGGTGGCGAACTGGTGCCGGTGGACAGTGAGCACTCCGCCATCCTGCAATGCATCGCCGGCCGCCCGATGCACGAGGTGCGTCGCCTGATCATCACCGCGTCCGGCGGCCCGTTCCGGAGCTGGGAACGCGAGCGGGTCGAGGTGGCGACCGTGGCCGATGCCCTGCGGCATCCGACGTGGACGATGGGCCGGAAGATCACCATCGACAGCGCGACGCTCGCCAACAAGGCGCTCGAGGTGATCGAAGCGCATCATCTCTTCGGCATTCCGTATGACCGGATCGAGGTCGTGGTGCATCCGCAGAGCGTGGTGCACTCGTTCGTCGAGTTCGTCGACGGAAGCGTGCTGGCGCAGCTGGGCGTGCCGAGCATGGAGCTGCCGGTGTTGTACGCCCTGACGCACCCGGACCGTGTGGCGGACACAGGTGTACCTGCGTTCGATCCCGTCGCGCTGTCACCGCTGACGTACGAGCCCGTGCGCCACGACGCCTTCCCAGCCCTCGGGCTGGGGATCGCCGCCGGGCGGCAGGGTGGGGCGGCGCCGGCGGTCTTCAACGCCGCGAACGAGGTGGCGGTCGCCCGTTTCCTCGACGGCGCGATCGCGTTTGGCGATATTGCCCGAACGATTGCCGGTGCCCTTGCGGCGCTCGGTGATCGTCCCGGAGACACCCTCGATGCTCTCGTGGCCGCTGACGCGGCTGCGCGCACTCATGTGCTGGAGTTTGCATGAATTTGCTGCCCGTGTTGGCGCCCCTGTTGGTGTTCGGCCTCGTCGTTTTCGTGCACGAGCTGGGGCACTTCCTGGCGGCCAAGGCCGTGGGGATTTACGCGCCGGTTTTTTCGCTGGGCTGGGGTCGGCGGGTGTGGGGGGTGCGCCGCGGCGAGACCGACTACCGCCTGTCGCTCTTCCCGATCGGTGGGTTCGTGCGGATGGCCTCGCGCGAGGACGAGGCGATGGCAGCGTTCGAGGGTGGGACGGATCGCGGCGACCTCGCGGCCGACCGTCCGCCCAAGGGCGAGCCCGGGGTGCCGTGGGATCCGGAGGCGATGGTGCCCTTTGGTCCGAAGCCCGTGCCGTCGTCGCGGTGGTTCGAGTCCAAGTCACTGGCCGCGAAGGTGATGGTGATGCTGGCCGGAGTGACCATGAACTTCCTGCTGGCGATCGTGGTCGTGGCGGGGGTGCGGCTGGTGAATGGTGCGCCGAATCCTGCGCCCGTGATCGGCGCGGTGCTGCCGGACTCTCCCGCGGCGGCGGCTGGACTGGTGGCGGGCGACAGCATCGTGTCGATCGAGGGGCAATCTGTGGCTGCATGGACCGACCTCGTCGCGGCCGTGACGCCGAAGGCTGCCGTACCGCTGCAGTTTCAGCTCGTGCGCGGCGGGGCGCTGCAGACCGTGACGATCACGCCGGCCGGTTCGAGCGAGACCAATCCCGAGACCGGTGTGGCCAAGACGGTGGGGCGCATCGGTGCGGCCTCGTCCAGGCTGTCCGTAGGCCCCGTGACGGCGCTCGGCGACGGCGTCGCGTACACCTGGGAGACGATCGTGAGCACGGTGGACGTGCTTGGCGGGCTGCTCTCGGGCAAGGTGTCACCGAAGCAGCTCGGCGGTCCGATCATGATCGCGCAGGCCTCGTTCCAGACGGCACAGGCCGGAGGCCTGAGCAGCGTGCTGATGTTGATGGCGCTGATCAGCGTGAACATCGCGGTGCTGAATCTGCTGCCGGTACCGGTGCTGGATGGTGGGCAGGTGGTGTTGGCGGTACTCGAAGCGGTGCGCGGCAAGCCGCTCGGGGAGCGGGCGAAGGGGGCGATCATGTACGCCGGCATCGGGCTCGTGCTGCTGCTGCTGATCACGACGACCTTCAATGACCTGGCCCGGGTCGGTTCGCAGGTGCTGGAGCGGGTGCGCGGCTGAGTGGGCCGCGGTTGGACGGCGAAATTGGCGCCGCACCGCTTTACTTCCATCGGCACGCGCCTTATTATTCAGGGCTTACGATCATTCAGGACATTCGGACGCGCGGTTGCCGCGCAGACCCAGGACCATGGCATTCGAAAAGGCTCCAGCAATCGAGAAGCACCGTCAGCATGAGACCGACACCGGCTCCTCGCACGTGCAGATCTCGATTCTCACGGAACGGATCAATTACCTCACCGGTCACTTCCGGATGCACAAGAAGGACCATCACGGGCGTCAGGGCCTGCTGAAGATGGTCGGGCGACGTCGTCGACTGCTCGACTACCTGAAGCGGACCGATCTTGCCGGCTATCGGAAGATCATCGCAGACCTTGGCCTCCGGTATTAATCCGGGCCTCCTTGGCAATCGCGCGGGCGTCATCGGACGTTCCGCGCGTTTTGCGTTTCCCGCAGCCGACATTTACACGTGATGCAACGAATCGAAAAGACCTTCGCCGGCCGTCAGCTCATCATCGAGACGGGCCGCATGGCGAAGCAGGCGGCCGGATCGGCCCTGGTGACGTACGGCGAAACGATGGTTCTCGCCGCCGTCACCGTGAGCGAGAACAAGTCCTCGCTCCCATTCTTCCCGCTGACGGTCGAGTACAAGGAAAAGACCTACGCCGCCGGCAAGATCCCGGGCGGCTACATCAAGCGCGAAGGCCGTCCGTCGGACAACGAGATCCTGACCTGTCGCATCGTCGACCGGTCGATCCGCCCGCTGTTCCCGGACGGATTCCAGAATGAAGTCCAGGTCGTCATCTACGTGATCTCGGCCGACCAGGAGAACAAGGCCGACACGCTGGCCCTGCTCGCGACGAGCTACGCGCTCGCCTCCTCGCAGGCGCCGTGGAATACGCCGATTGCCGGCGTGCGCATCGGCCGGATTCAGGACAAGTGGGTGCTCAACCCCACCTTCCAGCAGCTCGAGTACAGCGACATCGACATGATGGTCGCCGGCTCGGCCGACTCGATCATGATGGTCGAAGGTGGCGCGCTGGAGGTGAGCGAGGAGGATGTGGTCGAAGCGATCACCGTCGCGCACAAGGGCATCAAGGAACTCGTCGTGATGCAGCAGGAGCTGCTGGCCGCGGCTGGCGCGAAGGCGCCGATGCCGTGGGCGAAGCACGAGCCTGCGGCCGAGCTGGTGAAGCGCGTGGGTGACCTGGCCTCGGACAAGATCGCCAAGGCGCTCAACCAGGCCGACAAGGCCACGCGCGTTCACGCGATCGAGACGGTCAAGCGCGAAGTGGCTGCGCTGATCGTCGCCGAGACGCCCGACATGGGCAAGGATGCCGGCAGCATCCTCGATGGCATGGAGTACGATGCGCTGCGCGCGCAGGTGCTCGACACCAAGAAGCGCGTCGACGGCCGTGCCGTGAACGAGGTGCGCCAGATCACGATCGAGACCGGCCTGCTGCCGCGTGTGCATGGGTCGTCGCTCTTCACGCGTGGGCAGACGCAGGCGCTCGTCGCGGTGACGCTGGGCACGGGGAACGACGTGCAGCGCCTCGACTCGATCGACGAGGCGCAGGAGCAGACGAAGTCGTTCATGCTTCACTACAACTTCCCGCCGTTCAGCACCGGTGAAGCGAAGCCGATGCGTGGCACCAGCCGCCGCGAGATCGGCCATGGCAACCTGGCTGAGCGCGCGATTCAGGCCGTGCTGCCGCCGTTCGAGGAGTTCCCGTACACCGTCCGTATCGTGTCGGAAATTCTCGAGTCGAACGGTTCGAGCTCGATGGCCTCCATCTGCGGCAGCTCGCTGTCGCTCTATGATGCCGGCGTGCCGATCAAGGCGCCCGTGGCCGGTGTGGCGATGGGCCTGATCAAGGAAGGCAAGAAGTACGCGATCCTGACCGACATCCTCGGTACCGAGGATCATCTCGGCGACATGGACTTCAAGGTCGCGGGCACGGAGCACGGCATCACGTCGATCCAGATGGACATCAAGATCGACGGCCTGGATCTCAAGATCATGACCGAGGCGCTGGCACAGGCAAAGGACGGCCGCCTGCACATCCTCGGCGAGATGGCGAAGGCCCTCAGCGCCCCGAACGCGGAGCTGTCGCAGTACGCCCCGCGCATCGTCACGCTGACGATCAGCCCCGAGAAGATCGGCGATCTGATCGGCCCGAAGGGCAAGACGATCCGTGGCATCCAGGACGAGACCGGTGCCGAGCTCACGGTCGACGACTCGGGCATGGTCACGATCGCGGCGGTCGGTGGCGAGGCGATGGAGCGCGCCAAGCAGATGGTGAAGGCGATCACGGCCGAACCGATCGTCGGCGACACCTACGAAGGCACCGTCAAGAGCATCACGGCGTTCGGCGCATTCGTCGAGATCATGCCCGGCACCGAGGCGTTGCTGCACGTCTCCGAGATCAAGTGGGAGCGCGTGGACAAGACCGAGGATGTGCTCAAGAAGGGTGAGCGTGTGACGGTGAAGCTCGTCGATCGTGACGAGCGTGGCCGCCTGCGCCTCTCGATGAAGGCGCTGCTCCCGAAGCCGGAAGGTTACGTCGAGCGCGAGCCGTCGGCGCCGCGTGAGTCGTCGGGCGGGGACGAGCGTGGCGACCGCGGTGATCGCGGCTCGCGTGGCGCCCCGCGTCGCCGGTAATGATCGCACTCGCGACGCCGCCTGAGACAGGCGTCTCGCGGACGGTGCTGCCGAATGGCCTGACCGTGCTCTCGGAATTCGTTCCGGGAGTGCGGTCTGTCGCCATCGGGGCCTGGGTTCGCTCGGGCTCCATGCACGAAACCCCGGCGCAAATGGGTATCGCCCATCTGCTCGAACACATGGTCTTCAAGGGCACGGCGAAGTACAGCGCCAAGGCACTGGCACTCTCGCTGGAGGTCCTCGGCGGGTCGCTCGATGCCTACACCACGCGCGAGCACACGTCTTTCCAGGCCCGCGTGCTCGATGAACACATCGCGCAGGCTGCCGACGTGCTCTGTGAGCTCTGCTTCCGGCCCGCGCTGCGCGATGCGGACCTGAAGCTCGAGCGCAAGGTGATCCTGGAAGAGATTGCCATGGTGGACGACACGCCCGACGACGTGATCTTCGAGCTGCATGGCGAGCGGATGTACCCCGGACATCCGTATGGACAGTCCATCCTCGGCACGCCGAAGACGGTGAAGTCGCTGCAGGTCGCTGATCTGCGCGCGCTGCACGAGCGGGCCTACCATCCGCCGCAGGTGGTGCTCGCGGCGGCAGGCAACGTGACGCACGAACAGCTGCTGGACGTGCTGGAGGCAACTGGCTGGGCGACGCAGCCGCGTGGTGTCGAGTCGTGGATGGCCGCACCGGAGCCGCCCGCCCTCATCACGCAGGGCTATGCACACCGGGCGCGCAAGGACATCGCGCAGACGCACATCGTGCTCGCCTGTGATGCACCACGCCATGGCGACCCGCGGCGGAATGCACTGTCGGTGGCGACCGCATTGCTCGGCGGCGGCATGAGCTCACGGCTCTTCCAGCAGGTCCGGGAGGAGCTGGGGCTTGCCTACAGCGTGTATTCGTTCTACAACACCTTCCTCGACAACGGCCAGCACGGTGTCTATCTCGCCACGGCGCCCGAGCAGGCGCGTGAGGCGTATCGCGTCGTGCGTGACGCGATGTCGAGCGTGGCGTCGGGCGCGATGACCGATGACGAGATCGCAACCGGCATCAGTCAGCTCAAGGGACAGCTCGTCCTGTCACTCGAAGGGGTGTCGGCGCGTCTCTACCGTGCCGCCGAAGTGGCGCTGTACGACGAACCGTATCGGCCGGTCGATGCGCTGCTCGCCGAACTCGATGCCGTGACGCCGGACGAGGTACGCGCTGCCTGTGCGTCGTTCCTCGATCCGGCGCAGTGCAGTGTGCTCAGTCTTGGCCCCGCAGCCGCGGCGTGACGCGCCCGGGCCGCTCACCTTTCCCGACACTCTCCGTTCCATGAAGATCGGCGTTCCCAAAGAGATCAAGACCAACGAGAACCGCGTCGCACTCGTCCCGGCAGGGGCAGAGGCGCTGGTCGCGGCCGGCCATGCCGTGCACGTCGAAACCGGCGCAGGGATCGGCAGTGGTTTCGGTGACGAGGACTATGCCGAGGTCGGCGCCGTGATGATGCCCGACGCCGCGTCGACCTGGGCGGCGGCCGAGTTGCTGCTCAAGGTGAAGGAGCCGATCGCGGCGGAATGGCCACACCTGCGAGCCGATCTGACTCTCTTCACCTATCTCCATTTCGCGGCGGACGAGGCCCTGACGCGCGCGCATCTCGCCAGCGGTGCGACCTGCATCGCGTACGAAACGGTGGAGTTGCCGTCGCGCGAGTTGCCGTTGCTGACGCCGATGTCGGAGGTGGCCGGGCGCATGGCGGTGCAGGAAGGGGCGAAGTACCTCGAGAAGCTCTACGGCGGACGTGGGGTGCTGCTGGGGGGCGTGCCGGGTGTGCCAGCGGCGAAGGTGGTGATCCTCGGCGGCGGTGTGGTGGGCACGAACGCGGCCAAGATCGCGGCGGGCATGGGTGCCAACGTCACGATCCTCGACCTGTCGCTGGAGCGCCTGCGCTATCTGAGTGATGTGATGCCGGCCAACGTCTCGTTGATCCATTCCAACCGTCACAACATTCTCGAGCAGATCTCCACGGCGGATCTGGTGATCGGCGGGGTGCTGATTCCCGGCGCGAAGGCGCCGAAGCTGATCCGGAAGGACGACCTGAAGCGGATGCGCCCCGGGTCGGTGATCGTCGACGTGGCGGTGGACCAGGGCGGCTGTGTGGAGACCATTCACGCCACCACGCACGAGAACCCGACGTACACCGTGGATGGCGTCATTCACTACGCCGTGGCCAACATGCCGGGCGGGGTGCCGCGCACGTCCACCCTGGCGCTGACGAACGCGACGTTCCCCTACGTCATGCAGCTCGCGACCCACGGCTGGCGCAAGGCGCTGGCGGCCAATGGCGCGCTGCTGAAGGGACTGAACATGACCGCCGGCCAGACGACGTACCGTGCCGTGGCCGAGTCGTTCGGGCTGCCGTTCAGCGAGCCGGCGCAGTTCGTGGCCTGAGCGTTCTCACGGGCTGAGGCGCAACCATGGCGGCGGTACCGCAGTGCGGTGCCGCCGCCTCCGTCATGGGACGGGTCGCGCACCGCGTGCGAGCGCCGTCAACGTCGCACTTCACCGGCTTTGCCCGGTTGTGTATGTTGTTGTGTGACAGGCCGTTGGTCGCCGACATGTCGCCAAGTCCGGCCCGGACGCCCGGGCCCCTTCCGCTCAATTGATGCCGTTTCGCTGGCCCTTCAGGCCGGGATCGCTTTTCCCGGCCAACGCGATCGCCGTAGATCTCGGCACCGCCAACACCCTCATCTACGTGAAGGGCGAGGGGATCGTGTTGAACGAACCCTCGGTGGTGGCGATCGATCGCGATACGAAGAAGATCAAGGGTGTCGGTCTCGAGGCGAAGCGCATGCTCGGCCGCACCCCGGACGGCGTCATCGCCGTCCGGCCACTGAAGGACGGCGTGATTGCCGACTTCGACGTGACGGAGAAGATGCTTCGGTACTTCCTCACGCTGATCATCGAGAACCATGTGTTCAAGGTGAAGCCGCGCGTGATCGTGTGTGTGCCGAGCGGCATCACCGAGGTGGAAAAGCGCGCCGTGCGTGACAGCGCGCTTGGCGCGGGCGCGAAGGAAGTCTTCATGGTGGCCGAGCCGATGGCGGCGGCCATCGGTGTCGGCCTGCCGGTGGAAACGCCGACAGGCAACATGGTGATCGACATCGGTGGCGGCACGACCGAGATCGCGGTGATCGCGTTGAGCGGCATCGTCAGCGACACCTCGATCCGCACCGGCGGCGATGAACTGGACACGTCCATCGTGCAGTTCATGCGCAAGAATTACAACCTGCTGATCGGCGAACCGACGGCAGAGCAGATCAAGATCCAGATCGGAAGCGCGTATCCGGTGGGTGAGGAGCGCGACATGGAAGTGAAGGGACGCGATCTCGTGAGCGGCATTCCGAAGACGGTGCGCGTGCATTCGTCCGAGATTCGCGAGGCGATTCAGGAGCCGATCCAGCAGATCGTCGACGCGGTGCGTCGCGCGCTCGAGATCACGCCACCGGAGCTCGCCTCCGACATCGTCGATCGCGGCATCGTGATGACGGGCGGCGGTGCGCTGATCCGCGGCCTCGACCTGCTGCTGAGCCAGGAGACGAACCTGCCGATTCACGTGGACGAGGATCCGCTGACGTGTGTCGTGCGCGGGTGCGGACGGATCCTCGACGACGAGGAGAAGTACCGCTCCGTGTTGAGCAGCTGAGGCGCCGATGGCGCGGGCGTCTCGCACGGGAACGCGCACCGATGTCGCGCTGCTCGGTGCGGCGCTCGTCGTGGCGGGTGCCGCGCTGATTCTGCCTGCGGTGGCGCGCGGCCGGGTGCAGGGTGCACTCCAGTCGAGTGTGGCCGCACCGCTGGTGTCGGCCCAGGCGTGGGCGTCGCGCGGCCGGCAGGCGATCACCGATCATGGCGCGCTGGTGGGCCGCGTCGACAGCCTCGCGCTCGCCGCGCAGCAGGCCGATCCGTTGCGCGCGGAGAACGACCGATTGCGAGCGCTCATCGGGCTCGGGCAGCGGCTGCAGTCAGGCTTCGTCGCGACCGAGGTTGCGCACCCGCAGCGCGGGAGTGACGAGCACACCGTGATGCTCGCCGCCGGCAGCAATGCCGGAATCCGGCCGTTCGCGCCGCTGATCGTGCCGGAAGGGCTGATCGGCATGGTGACGACCGTCGAGCCGAACGTGAGCACCGCGATCCTGTGGACCCATGCCGACTTCCGGGTCAGCGCCACGTCACCCGATGGTGGTGCGTTCGGTATCGTCGCCGCACACCTGGGGGCCGGCGCGGACCGGTTCCTGCTCGAGATGCGCGGCGTGCCGTTCCGCAACGATCTCAAGCCGGGCACCCTGATCGTGAGCTCGGGCCTCGGGAACGTGTATCCCCGCGGCATCCCGATCGGCGTGGTGCTGCGGGAGACGAAGACGATCGAGGGTTGGGCGCGGACCTACCTGTTGCGGCCGATCGTCGCGCCGGATGCGGCGATGTCGGCGATGGTGCTGCTGCCGGCTCGGTCTGCGGTGGGCGTGACCGGCGCATGGAGCACTGGACCATCGTCGGACGCAACGCAGCGCGCCATCGTCGCTGCCGGCGACTCGATGCTCGCCGACTCGGTGCGCCTCGTACAGGCTCGCCTGGCGAAGCTGGCGTTGCTCGATTCGTTGCGGCGGGTCGCGATCTACGGCGGTGACAGTGGCGTGCGCGTCGAGGGCGACTCCGTGCAGCAGGGTGAGCGGACGCCGTCGGTCACACCCGACAGCGCTGCCGGCGCGCCGACGCCGCGCGTTCCGACGGCCGTGGTCCCGCGCCGCCTGCCGCCGTCGGGCGGCGATGCGGCACGGCGCGCGCCCGCAGGCGGCGGGACGGCGGCGCGGGCCGACAGTGCCCGCGGCGCGGCGCCGCGACCGGTCCCGCGACCGGTCCCGCGACCGGTCCGCCCCCCGACGTCGGCTCCGCGCCCGCCCAGCCAGGTCGCACCAGCGGCCGCCCCCGTGCGCCAACCGCCGCCCGGAGCGCGTGCGTGAGCCGACTGTACGACTGGCTCCGCCTCCTGGTCGCGGTCCTGCTGCTCGTGCTCGCGCACTTCGTGCTCCGCCCGCTCATCGGTGACCGTGTCGAGATCGACTTCCTCGTGCTCGCGCTGCTGCTGCTCTCGATTCGTGTGCGTCCGGGTGCCGCAGCGGTGTGTGGCCTGCTGCTGGGCATGGCCGGCGATGCGGCGACGCCGGCGGGGTTCGGCAGCGGCATGCTCGCGCTGACGTTGGTGGGGTACATCACGAGTTGGCTGAAGGCGGCCTTCTTTGCCGAGAACGCGGTGCTTGACGGCGTGATCATCTTTGCCAGTGCGTGGGGCGTGATCCTCATGCGCCTGCTCTTGAGCGGTGGTGGAATGCAGGCTGGTTTCGCCGTGTCCGCGCTCGTCTGGGCACCGCTGTCCGCCGCCGCGACGGCCGTTGTCGGTGCCGTGCTGTTCGCCGTCCTGCGTCCGCTGCTGAGGCCCGCCGCATCATGAGCCATCATCCGAACGACGTTGCTCGTCGCGCGACCGTGGCCCGGCTGCTGCTCGTGTGCGGCTTCCTCGGGTTCGGCTGGGCGTTCTTCCGTGCACAGGTGCTTCGCAACACCGAGTACCTGGCACAGGCGGAACAGAATCGCTTTCGCGAAGTGCCGCTCGCCGCGCCGCGCGGGATCATCTACGACCGCAATGGTCGGATCATCGCGGAGAACCTGCCCGGCTATGCGGTGTCGCTGCTGAGTCCGAGCGCCGATTCGCTGCGGAGCGCGATGCGACGGTTGTCGAACATCATTCCGATCACCGACGACCAGGTCGAGGCGGCAGTGCGCCGCTGGCGCAAGAATCCGACGCGTCCCGCGGTGATCCTGCCGGATGCCCCCTTCGACGTGGTGGCGGTGCTCGAGGAGCGACGGGTGGACAACCCGACGCTCGTGATCCAGAGCACCCCGAAGCGCTACTATCCCGATGGCCCGGCGGTGGCGGCGTTCGTCGGGTACACCGGTGAGGTCACCGAGCGTGAGCTCGCCGACTCGGCGCATACCGACTACAAGCCAGGTCAGCAGATCGGCAAGGGCGGACTCGAGCGCTCGTACGAGGCGCAGTTGCGCGGCCGGGAAGGGGTGCGGTACGTGGAAGTCGATGCGCGCGGCCGAGTCGTGCGCGACGTCGGTGCCCGTGCCGAACAGGCACCAGTCCCCGCGCCGCCGCTGCGGACCAACATCGACATGGACCTGCAGCAATTCGTCGTGGGGCTGTTGGGCGATTCGCTGCGCGCGGGCGTCGTTGCGCTCGACCCGGAGACTGGCGCCGTCCTGGCTTTGCACAGTGCACCGACGTATGACCCCAACCGCTTCGTCGGCGGCATTCCTGCCGAGTACTGGCGCGGCCTGAACACCGACGAGCGTCGCCCGCTGTACAACAAGGTCATTCAGGGGCGCTATCCACCGGCATCGACGTGGAAGCTGGCGACGGCCGCGATGGCCATGGAGGCCGGCCTGGTGCAGCTCGACGACTACATGCCGGTCCCGTGCACCGGCGGGTACCGGTACGGCCGGTATTTCCGCTGCTGGAAGCATAGTGGTCACGGGAACGTCAACCTCCGCCAGGCGATCGAGCAGAGCTGCGACGTCTACTTCTACCAGGTCGGCCTGAAGCTCGGCTTGACGCGGCTCGTGGCCGGTGGCCTGAAGCTGAAGATGCGCGAGCGTTCGGGGGTGGACCTCCCCAACGAGACGTTGCCGCAGTTCCCCCCGGATGCGCAGAACTATTTCAACCAGCGTTACGGTACCCGTGGCTGGGTGGCGGGGTCGGTGTCGCTGAACCTGTCGATCGGTCAGGGCGAGAATGCGCAGACGCTGATCAACATGGCGCGGTTCTACACGGCGCTGGCGACCGACGGCAAGGCGGCGCGACCGGAGATCGTGTCCCGCAATCCCGAGCGGGTGCAGATCATGAACCTCAGCGAGCCGCAGATGCAGGGACTGCGGCTGGCGATGGCGGGTGTGGTGAGCAGCCGCGGGACCGCCAACAGCGCACGGGTCGACGGCATCTCGGTGGCCGGCAAGACGGGCACGGCGCAGAACCCGCCGCACCCGGACCATGCCTGGTTCCTCGGCTTCGCGCCCGCCGACAAGCCGCGCATCGTCGTCGGCGTATTCGTCGAGTATGGGGAGCATGGTTATGTGGCGGCGAAGATCGCGACGAGTGTGATGGCACACTATCTCAAGGGCGCGACCGCGCCGGTCGTCTCGACCGAATGACGCGCCGCATCCCCGATATTCCCTTGCTGCTGATCGCCGTCGCGCTCAGCAGCTTCGGCATCGCGATGGTGTACTCGGCCGGCCAGACCGACACGATCACGTTCGTGGCGACGCTGTGGCGCACGCAGGCCACCTGGTTCGCGATTGCATTGGCAGCGGCGTTCGTGGCGAGTCGCGCGTCGGTGCGCTTCCTGGACTGGCTGACACCGTTCGCGTATGTGTTGACGATCGTCATGCTTTTGCTGACGCTGGCGATCGGTGGCGGCGCCGGCACCGCCGCGAGCTCCAAGAGCTGGCTCGTGATCGGTGGCATGCGCATCGGGCAGCCGGCGGAACTGGCCAAGATCACCGTGGTGCTGATGCTCGCGCGCGTGCTCGCCAACCGTCGCGAGCCCCCGGAGTCGCTGCTCGAGTTGTGGCACCCGGCGCTGGTCGTGGGCATCCCATGGGTGCTCATCATGCTGCAGCCCGACCTCGGCACCGGCATCGTGTTCATCGGCATCTTCTTCGCGATGCTGTTCTGGTCCGGGGTCAATTGGCGGCTGCTGTTGCTGATCGCCAGCCCTGCCATCAGTCTCGTGCTGGCATTCAGCACCCGTGTGTGGGGCGCCTGGTTCGTGCTGCTCGTGGGGCTGGTGTGGCTGTACCGGCCGTACCTGGTGGAAGGCGTGGTGCTGGTCTGCATCAACGTCATCACCGGGGTGGTGGCTCCCATTCTCTGGGAGAAGCTCGCCCCGTATCAACAGAAGCGCCTGCTGGTCTTTCTGGATCCCAGCATCGACGCCAAAGCCTCCGGATACCACGTGATTCAGTCGCAGGTCGCGATCGGGTCCGGCGGCTGGTTCGGGAAGGGATTCACGCTCGGTACACAGAAACGGCTCAATTTCGTGCCGGAACAGCAGACCGACTTCATCTTTGCCGTGGTCGGCGAGGAACTCGGCTTCATCGGGGTGACGCTGGCCCTGACGCTCTTCCTCGCCCTCTTTCTCCGGGCGGTCCGCATCTCGACGCGGGCCAACGATCCGTATGCCAGCCTGATCGCGTTCGGCCTGCTCGCGAGCTGGCTCGTGCACGTCGTGGAGAACGTCGGCATGACGCTCAACCTGATGCCGATCACCGGTATCCCGCTGCCGTTCTTCAGCTACGGCGGCAGCTTCATGCTGGCCTCGTGGCTTTCGGTGGGCATCCTGATGCGGATCAGCCGCGAGGGCCGGGGCCGGGGCGACCTCGCGGTCATCTGACGACGTGCGCGTCCGCTCAGCCGAGTCCGTTGGGCTGCTCTGGCTGGCAACCCGAAGCATTGCCCGCCCCCCCCGTTCTGGCGAGATTACGTGATGGCATGGTTCCGCAAGGAAAAAAAGCCCCGGCAGCCCCGGCGCGAGAAGCTGGAGATCCCACGTGACGCATGGGTCAAGTGCGAGGCGTGCGGCCACACCGACATCCGCGACAATTTCGAGCGCAACCTGAACGTCTGTCCCAACTGCGACTACCACCGTCGCATCCGGGCCAGCGACTATCTGTCGATCCTGCTCGACGAAGACACCATCGACGAGCGTGACACGGAATTGCGCTCGACGGATCCGCTCAGCTTTCCCGACTATCCGGCACGGCTCAAGAAGTCGACGGGCAGCGCGGGTGACCAGGATGCCGTCATCACCGCCACCGGGCGTATCGCCGGCATGCCGCTCAACGTGGGCGCGATGGACTTCGCGTTCATGGGCGGTTCGATGGGTTCCGTCGTGGGTGAGAAGCTGGCCCGGCTCGGGCAGCACTCGCTCGAGAAGAAGTTCCCGTTGGTGATCGTCTCTGCATCGGGCGGTGCGCGCATGCAGGAAGGGGTGCTCTCGCTGATGCAGATGGCGAAGGTCTCCACGATGCTCTCGATGCTCGGCGAGCGTCGGATTCCGTATATCTCGATCCTCACCAATCCGACCACCGGTGGCGTGAGCGCGAGCTATGCAATGCTCGGCGACGCGATCATTGCCGAGCCGGGCGCCGTGATCGGGTTTGCCGGCCCCCGCGTCATCAAGCAGACCATCGGGCAAGACCTGCCCGAGGGTTTCCAGACGGCGGAGTTCCTTCTCGAGCACGGCATGCTGGATGCGGTGGTGCACCGCCACGAACTGAAGGCGACGGTGGGCCGACTGCTCCGGCACATGACCGGCAAGCCCGCCGCCTCGGGCTGGTCGGCGGCCTGACGCGGATGACGGATGGCGACGCGGCGTCCCCGGACTACCGCGCGGCCATCGCTGCACTGGCCGCGCGGACCACACAGGGCGTACGCCTTGGCCTGGACCGGACGCGCGCGCTCCTCGACCTGTGCGGCGCACCGCATCGGCGCCTGCGCACGCTGCATGTCGCCGGCACGAATGGAAAGGGCAGCACCTGCGCGACGCTCGATGCCGTGTTGCAGCAGATGGGCTTCCGGACCGGTCGCTACTCGTCGCCGCACCTGATCGACTTCACCGAGCGGGTGCTCGTCAGCGGCGTGCCCGTGCGTCACGGGCAGGTGCTCGACTGGCTGGATCGCTACCAGCCTGCGATCGATCGACTGGGTGCCACGTTCTTCGAGGCGACGACGGCGATGGCCTTCTCGCTGCTCGACGAGGCGCAGGTGGACATCACCGTGGTCGAGGTGGGACTCGGCGGCCGTCTCGACTCGACCAACGTGCTCACGCCGCTGGTCGCCGCGGTGACGGCCATTGGACTCGATCATCGCGAATTTCTGGGGGACACACCCGAACTGATCGCCCTGGAGAAGGCGGGCATTTTCAAGCGCGGCGTGCCAGCGGTGATCGGTGACCGCGACCCCGCCGTGATCGCCACGCTGGTGGCCGCCGCGGAGCGCGCCGGTGCCTGGCCGATCGTGGTCACGGCCGAGACCCTGCCGCTGGAATCGGCGCGCGTGACGGAGACGGGTACTGTGGTGCGGCTCCGTGATGGCAAGGGGGTCCTCGAGGTCACCAGTGCGCTGATGGGGATGCATCAGGC
>Ga0335395_10000752_pt1 | contig 20439 bp, 21 predicted proteins | sample MAT02_FD_205744 | JGI IMG/M metagenome (GOLD analysis project Ga0335395, IMG submission 205744) | Freshwater microbial communities from Lake Fryxell liftoff mats and glacier meltwater in Antarctica - MAT-02 (spades assembly) (version 2) ...
TAAGTGATTGCTTAAGGGCTTTACTCTTTTCTTCGTTGAGGTTATCGTTAGTCATAACTTTTCCTGTCTTTGGTTGACTAACTAATCTACATTTAAAGAATTTCTTTTATCAAGTCCTTTTTATGAAATCGCCCTGATGGAAAAACTAAGTTAGCGTTTGATTTTTTGAAGTGCAAGATTATTAATAGCTTAAGTTTTACAAGAGTGAGAAAAAAGGATCAGGCAGGATACGCAGGGTAGGTGGTTAAACTTATCCTGCCCGGTCCTTCATATCCTGTTTCTTTGGCTCATGTACTACAATCGCCCAGGGCTGTATCTCTATGTTGCCTTTGATAATCTTTGTTTTAACAACCTTCATTATGGATAAATTATACCCATTTCAGTACAATTAATTCGTTAATCCTGAATTTCGTTGGAGAGTAAATTATGTCCCTTAAATATTCCGTTGTCGTCCCCTTAAAAAATGAAGAGGAAAATATCGTCGAGCTGATCAACGAAATTGAGCCTGTCATGAATAAAGTGAATGCCCCATGGGAACTTATCTGCATCGATGATGGATCGACCGATCAAACTCTCTCCATTTTACAAACCCTCAGCCAAGACAAAAAGTATTTGCGCATTCTTGCGTTCTCTAAGAATTTTGGGCAATCCAGTGCCTTCGACGCCGGTTTCAAAGCAGCAAAAGGGGAGTTTGTCATCACTTTAGATGGAGACAGACAAAACGATCCAGCCGATATCCCCAAAATGATCGAAGCCGCTGCCCATGCCGATCTTGTCTGTGGACATCGCGTGAACCGACAAGATCCAATCAGCAAAAAAATCACCTCTAAAATTGCAAATTTCGTGCGCAGCCGTCTTTGCAAAGATAGCGTTCACGATACGGGCTGCTCGCTAAAAATCTATCGCACCAAATGCCTGAAGAAAATTAAGATGTTTCATGGTATGCACCGTTTTCTTCCAGCTCTTTTTGAGATTGAAGGTTTTCGCGTTGTCGAAATTCCTGTTAATCACCGTGAACGCACAAAAGGCGTAACGAAATATAATTTCTTCAATCGCTCCTTTAATACGATCTCCGACATGCTAGCAGTACGCTGGATGAGAAGTCGGCGCCTCCAGTATCAAATAGGGCAAGAGCTCCCATGACCGACGATTGGCGCCTGTTTCTGTATAACATCGGTTTCCTCTCCAGTCTGGCATTTGGGGGACGTATCCTCCTGCAGTGGGTGATCAGCGAACGTAGCAAAGAAAGCGTTGTTCCAAAAGCCTTTTGGCAGCTATCTTTTTGCGGAAATGTGCTCTTAATGGTCCATTCGCTCATTCAAGTGCAGTTCCACGTGTTTATTATTCAAACGGGGAATGCCTTGATCTCCTGGCGCAATTTGAATTTGTTGAAGACGCCTGGACAGCAGGCCTCGCCTAAAAACGTTATTTTTGCGTTGATCAGTGCTTTAAGCGTTTCAGCGGCACTTTTCTTTATAATGAATATTTACGGACACAGTGGTGCAACGACATGGTTTCGCGACCCATCGAACATCTGGTTCTCACCGATAGGACGGCCAGTTAGTATGGCGTGGCATATTTGTGGATGCGTTGGACTCATTCTTTTCTCCAGTCGATTTTGGATCCAATGGTGGTGCGCAGAGAAACAAAAAACAAGTTATTTGGGACCTTTATTTTGGTGGATAAGCCTCGTAGGGGATCTCCTGATGCTGGTTTATTTTGCGCGTATCAAAGATCCCGTGAACTTAATCGGCCCCATTTTTGGGCTCATTCCTTACATCCGCAATTTAATGCTTATTTACAAAAATAAAGCTGTTGAAACCCTCAGGACCTGATGAAGAAACTATTCCTATTTGCTGGAGAACCCAGTGGCGATCTTCACGGCAGTCGTTTGCTAAGGTCCTTGAAAAAAGTCTTTCCAGATGATGAAATTGAAGGTGTTGCAGGGCCTGCAATGCGCACAGAGGGCATGAAGGTTTTTCTTCCCATGGAAGATTTTGCTGTGATGGGGATAACCGATGTTGTACTTGCTTTTCCTCGGTTGTGGAATTGTTTTTATTTGATACGCGATCATATTCTCAGTACACAACCAGCAGCTGTTGTTCTGATTGATTATCCTGGATTTAATCTGCGCATGGCTAAAGCTCTACGGAAAAAAGGCTATCAGGGAAAAATCATTCAGTACATTTGCCCCACTGTTTGGGCACACGGCAAAAAACGCATCCAAACAATGACAGATACCCTTGATTTACTCATTACCACCTATCCCTTTGAAGCCGATTATTTTGCTGACTCTAAACTAAATGTGAAATATGTGGGACATCCCTTAAAAGAACGTTTGGAAGAGTATCCCTATCAACCAAGTGATAAGGAAAAAGAACTAATTGCGGTATTTCCGGGCAGCCGCGAAGGCGAAATCGTGCGCAATTTTCCCAAAATTGTAGAAGCGATTGAATTAATTAAGCAGAAATCGAATGGGATGAAATTCGCGATTTCGTGCGCTAGCGATAAAATGAAGCAGTTAATCGTAGAGCAGCTTGGCAAAACAACTCTCAAAGCTGACCACGATTTTATTTTTGTGCCGGAATCAGAATCGTATAACCTCATGAGAAATAGCCGTACAGCTATTGCTAAGTCGGGAACAGTGACTCTTGAGCTTGCTTTGCATGGGCGTCCGACAGTTGTTGTGTATGAACTCTCCAAGCTCAACCGCTTTGTCGCCAAGCACATTATGGGGTTGAAGCTGCCCTTTTACTGTATTGTGAATATTCTTGGCAAAAAAGAAATTTTTCCTGAATTGATTGAGTACGGATTTACGTCAGAAAATTTGGCAAAACACCTTTTGGAATTAAATAATGAAGGCGTCAAGCGTCAGCAATGCATGGATGAGTGTGAGAAAATTAACGCGATGCTTGGCGAACACAAAGCGAGTGGCGCAGCTGCAGAAGCTATTCGAGGCTTGCTCTTATCATGAAATCTTTTAAACGCTGGTTGTTACCTTTATTGATTGCTTATGTCGGAAAGTTTTTGTTACGCACTCTGCTATTCACCTGCAAAATAAAAGTGAAAGGGTTAGAAGCGTTTCACACGGTTGCTTCCAATGAACGGTGCATCATGATGCTATGGCATAATCGTTTGGGGATTATGTCGGAGCTTTTGTATAAATTCTCTCCGAAATATATTTATGCTGCGTTTATTAGTAAAAGTCGAGATGGGGACCCGCTTGCTAAATTAGCCGATAGTTATAAAACAGGAAGAGCCATTCGAGTAGCACATAATACCCGTCATGGAGCCCTTAAGAATGTGATTGATAACCTTCGTGAAGGGAAACAGATTGTGGTGATCACGCCAGATGGACCGAGAGGCCCACGCTATGAGGCGAAGCCCGGGATTGCTATGGCGGCACAAGAAACGGCTGCGAAGGTCGTTCCGGTGACATGGACAGCAACGCGTTTCTGGCAGTTGAAGACATGGGACAAGATGATTTTCCCGAAGCCCTTTTCAACAATTCTGGTGGATTTTGGAGAAGCCCTGAAGTTTGAAAAGCACGAGCAAAGTTTGGAAGAGGTCTCTCGTGTCTTAGGGGAGCGTTTAGTGGTGATGGGCGAGGTATTGAATGCTGAACTACTACCCAATAAGGCAAAGTGGCCAAAATAACTAACAGACCGGACGAAGTCTTTGGAGTGAGGCAATTTTTTTTGCCGCTTTCCGCCCACAGTTTTTAATAACTCTCAGCGTTTAAAGCTAGTGAAGGCGCTTTATAGCGTGGTTCGTATTAGACTTTGATTTCTGAAAGCATCTTTTTTTGCCTAGAGACAAGTTGAAAAACAAGCCTATGTATAATGTAGGTCATGTTTTTCAACTGATTACTAGCTTGTCATTACCCAAATAGTGTAAATAATTATTTCATAAATAGCTTTACCGCCTTCTGACATATCTTTAATAGGAATAAAGAGTCTTTGATGTATAATTAGGGTTGTATTCTTGTACCCATCTAAAAAAATAACAGGATATAAAGATGGACAGGATACAAAATAAAATAGAGTTGCTTCATCTGAGAGTACAGCTTTAAATTATTTATCCTGTTCATCCTTATACCCCGTTATTTTTTCTTTGCTTAATTTTTCCGTGTGAGATTTTTTAGCGGAAGCTGCTTTGGGAATGACAATTTTATGGAAGGGGTATACACGACTTGAAGATAGGTCAGAAGGTGCTAAAACTAGTTGTGAAATAATTATTTATATTATTTGCGTAATGACAAGGATTACTAGACAAGAAAATCTGCATCCCAAAATCAAAATTTAATGAGATCTGCATTGTAAACATTGTTGGCTTTTAAAAACTGCGGGCGGAAAGCGGCGAATAATTGCCGCACTTCCGTATAACTTTTAGCTTGAATTCGTCTTTTTTTAATCAAGTTATTTTAGGATATAGAAGGTAAAGCAGCTGAAGCGCTCCTGAGTAACCAAACTGGTTGGTTTGCTAATAAATTCATTGGTTATGATGGGGGCATTCGTTTTCAATCGATCGCGGTAGCGATTGTACTCTGATTAGCCCGGGCTACGCGACCGCTACCCTGGACACATTGAGAATAGAGTGTATTGCGGTAGCAATATTACTAGTGGTAGCACTTTTCAGGGCAAATTTTTTATTGCAGAACGTTGTGATTTCCACAACCTCTCCAAGCGGTATTGCTACCGCAATACAAATCCATTCTCAATGTACCCAGGTCAGCTACCGCGCGGCCCTGGGCTATCCGGAGTTTGACCGCTACCGCGATCAGTTGGACGAGGCTGTCGTCTTTGATCAGTAAATTTTGTTCTACCAAAAAAATGCATGTTACTTTCTGGCACGAGGGACGACGCTACTGAGGGGCTCCGGAGACTTCGTCTGGTCTCCGTATGATTGAGACTTGAATTGAAACGCTGCCAGCACTTCGAAAGAAGCGGCACTAAAAGTGCCGCAAAAAGGATCGTCGTTTATAAATGCAGGTTTATGTTGAATCCTGGAGACTCATCGTAGTAATACGCAGGGTGATAGTAGTAGTAAGGGTAATCATTGTAATAAAGCGGATAAGCACCCCCATTATTGTAATAAATATAATTGTCATTATACCATCCATCATTGCGATTCATTTGATTGCGGTGCCAATCATGGTGATCGCCTTGATCATGACCATGATCGTATCCACCATGATCGTATCCACCATGATCGTATCCACCATGATCGTGTCCGCCATGACCGCCACCGCCATGATCTCCACCACCGTGACCGCCACCACCACCATGCGCTTGCAAGACCGGTGAGGACAGGATCATTGTTAGAGCATAAACACTAGCAACTAAAGTCTTTGATAATTTGTTCATAAAAATAACCTCGTAAAAAGTAATGAGATTTCAGATATAACAAATTAAATATTTATTTCCTAACAACTTATTCGAATAGAGCATTAACAAAAGCTTCAGCATTAAAAACTTCCAGGTCGTCAATGCCTTCTCCAACACCAATGAACTTCACGGGAATGCCGAGCTGCTTCTGAATGCTTAACACAATTCCACCTTTTGCTGTCCCATCCAATTTCGACAAAATTAAACCGGAAATGGGTGTGTACTGGTTGAAAACTTTCGCTTGATCCACCGCGTTTTGCCCTGTCGTTGCATCCAAAACAAGTAACGTCTCATGAGGGCCCTCAGCCGAAAACTTGCGGCACGAACGCTTAATCTTCTCAAGCTCTTGCATTAAGGGCTGCTTTGTGTGCAATCTTCCTGCTGTATCGATAATGACGACATCCGCATTGCGTGCTTTAGCTGCGGACATCGCATCAAAAACAACGGCCGCTGGGTCACTGCCATGCACACCTTTTACAATATCAATGCCAATGCGTTCTGCCCAAATTTCGAGCTGATGCGTGGCTGCCGCACGAAAAGTATCAGCGGCGGCTAGCAGCACTTTTTTACCGTCGTCAGTATATTTTTTGGCAAGTTTAGCTACGGATGTTGTTTTTCCATTTCCATTGACTCCGACAACAAGAATGATCAAAGGGCCTTTATCTTTAGGAAGCTCGACAAGCGTGTTAGGAATATTGTGAAAGGAATCAAGAATTTTAGTACGAATGAGAGCCATGAAATCATCGCCGGTCAACGATGGGTCCTTAGCATGAAGTGTTTTGATCTCTTGTGTTAAATCGGTGGCCATCTTGACACCAAGATCTGCTTCATAAAGCAAGTGTTCCAGCTGCTCCAAAGTGTCTTCGTCAAGCTTACCCTGAAAAAGAGACCGGATTTTATTTCCTAGAAGAGATCCTGTTTTTGCAAATGCCTGTTTGATTTTATTATAACCAGACTTGATGTAGTGCAGTACCATACCAAAAATTCCTTAAAATTAACGCTTGATGAAAAAAGAATTCTAACAGATAAACGTTATTGAGGGAATAAAATATGGATATTCACGAATACCAAGCAAAAATGATTTTACGCGATTATGGCATCCCAAGTTCGGACTTTGCTATTGTAACGACAATGGATGAAGCTAAGCAGGCGATAGACGAATTAAAGCTAGAGCAAGCAGTTGTTAAAGTCCAAGTGCATGCCGGTGGCCGAGGAAAGGCTGGCGGAGTGAAACTGGCCAAAAGCCGCCAAGAAATTTTAAACAATGTCGAGAAACTGCTCGGCATGCGTATCGTGAATAACCAAACCGGCAAAGAAGGTGTGGTCGCGCATCAAGTCATGATTGCGCCTCTCATCGATTACCGCAAGGAATTCTATCTGGGCGCCATTATCGACAGACAAAATGCTCAAGCCATGTTGATCGCCTCACCTGAAGGGGGCATGGACATTGAAGAGGTTGCTGAAAAGACGCCGGAGAAAATTTTAACAATCCCTATTGGACTTGACGGACGCCTACGCGGCTACCAACTGAATCAGGTGGCCAAATTCATGGGATGGGGCGGTAAAGGCGCCGAGCAAGGAAAAAAAGTCGTTGCAGGGCTCGCTAAAGCGTTTATTGACACAGATGCCTCCCTTCTCGAAATTAACCCTTTAGTGGAAACCAATGATGGCGATATTGTCGCGCTGGATGCGAAACTCAGCATTGATGACAATGCCAGTTATCGTCAGCCCAAAATTCAAAGTTTTTATGATCCGACGCAGTTACCGAAAAACGAGGTGCTTGCTAAAGAGCATGATCTCGCTTATGTGTCGCTTGACGGCACAATAGGCTGCATGGTCAATGGTGCAGGACTTGCCATGGCAACGATGGATATTATTCACTATTGCGGCGGGACACCGGCCAATTTTCTTGATGTCGGTGGAAGCGCTACAAAAGAAAAAGTTGCGGAAGGATTTAAGATTATCCTGATGGACCCTAATGTCAAAGCGATCCTCGTCAATATTTTTGGCGGTATTATGAATTGTGCGACATTAGCAGCTGGAATTATTGGTGCTGCCGCGCAGTTGGATATCCACGTGCCCCTTGTGGTGCGTATGGAAGGAACGAATGTCGAGCAAGGGAAGAAAATGCTTGCAGAATCAGGACTCAATATCGTGATTGCCGATAGTCTGGCGGATGCTGCTCAAAAAGTCGTTGCGAGTACAAGGTAAACAATTATGTCAATTTTAGCGAATAAAAACACCAAAGTGATCACTCAAGGGATTACCGGTAAAGCCGGAAGTTTCCATACGGAACAGGGGATTGCCTACGGCAGTAAATATGTCGGCGGAGTGACTCCTGGAAAAGGAGGACAGACCATTCTGGACCTGCCTATTTTCGATACGGTTAAAGAAGCGAAAGAGGCGACTGATTGCGATGCCACCCTTATTTTTGTGCCCGCTCCATACGCAGCAGAAGCGATTATAGAAGCAGAAGAAGCGGGGATTCCTCTTATCGTGTGCATCACCGAAGGGATTCCTATTCGCGATATGCTTGAAGTTAGCAAAATCATGCGTGCAAGCAAAACCAGTCGTTTGATTGGTCCCAACTGTCCGGGTGTTATTACCCCGGGAGAGTGTAAGATTGGAATCATGCCTGGCTACATCCATAAAAAAGGAAAGATCGGCATTGTATCGCGGTCGGGAACCTTGACCTATGAAGCAGTGTGGCAAACGACGCAACTTGGCTTAGGACAATCGACATGCGTAGGCATTGGCGGCGACCCGTTGAATGGAACCAATTTTGTTGACTGCCTGGAACTTTTTGAGAAAGATCCGCAAACAGAAGGGATTTTGATGATCGGGGAGATCGGTGGCGATGCTGAAGATAATGCTGCAGCCTGGATCATAGCCCACTGCACAAAACCTGTGGCCGCCTTTATTGCGGGCCAAACTGCGCCTGCGGGACGCAGAATGGGGCATGCTGGAGCAATTATTTCTGGCGGTAAAGGCACAGCAGCGAGTAAGATAGAAGCTCTTAGGGCAGCCGGAGTGACGGTAGCTGACAGTCCAGCAGAGATGGGCCTCGCGATGCAACAGGCCTTAAATAAAAAATAAGAGATGTCTATGTTAATCAAGATTCCTGGGATGATCCCCATTCGCATTTACTCCATTTTTTGGATCCTCGCCCTTTTTATCGCCTATAGTTCTACTGGGGCCCCTATGGGGTCTCCTGCGTTCTTTATTAGCATAGTAACATGGATAGGCATTATTTTAGTATCCGTCGTCATTCATGAATATGGCCATGCTTTAACAGCAATTGCGTTTGGGCAAAAAGCCCACATCGACTTAATTGGTTTTGGTGGGCTGACACATCGACACGGACCCAAACTTAAGTTGTGGCAAGAATTTCTTGTGATTCTCAATGGACCTTTAGCGGGTTTTTTATTTGGATGCCTTTGTTTTGTGTTGTATCGCTATTTGACGCTTCAATCCCAAACCGAGAGCTGGTTTCAGGCCGCTCTTTACTACAGTTTCGTCGCTAACTTTTTTTGGACAGTGATTAATTTGTTTCCTGTGCAACCGTTGGATGGGGGGCGCCTTCTGAGTGTATTTTTGGAAGGGGTTCTTGGTGTCAAGGGTGTTAAGCTAGCTCTTTTTCTGAGCATTTTATTTGCAGGGATCTGCGGAGTTTTATTTTTTGCGGTGGGACAACTCTTGATGGGCGCCCTGTTTTTTATGTTCGCCTATGAGAGTTTTATCGCTTGGCAAAATAGTCTTAAGCTTACGGAGCAAGATCACGATACTGTGTTACAGCGTTTGTTAAAGGATGCAGAAAAAGAGTTGCATCAGGGTGATCCCGAAGTAGCCTGGGGTAAACTGCAGCATGTGCGGGAGATCTCAAAAAGTGGCGTTATTTATGTGACAGCGACGGAGCTCATGGCAGAGATGCTCAATCACCAAGGCAAGTTCAAGGAAGGGTATGAGCTGCTAGCGCCTGTAGCGAAAAACTTAAGTCCTACTGGATTGCGTTTGGAACAGCAAATGGCTTATCATAGTGGACAGTGGTCTGTGGCAGCGGATTTAGGGAAGCGGGTTTATCAGAATTTTCCTGAATATGATATAGCGCTTGTGAATTCTCTTTGCTACGCGTTACTTGCGGACGTTAAACCGGCGGTTGGCTGGTTGCAGAGGGCGATTAATGATGGGTTGCCTAATTTACGCGCGATCTTGACGAAGTCAGAATTTGACCAGATTCGGCGTACGCCGCAGTTTCAGGACCTTATCAAGCAAGTTCAGGAACAGACCTGAGGAAGTCTGGTCAGCAATCATGCAGAGACCGGACAAAGTCTTTGGATTGCGGCAATTACTTATCGCTTTCCGTCCACGGTTTTAAGAACCAATGAGGTTTAAAGCTTGTGACGTTTAGCTTTAGCGTTGCGAGTTCTTAAAAACTGTGGGCGGAAAGCGGCAAATAATTGCCGCACACAAGCTCTCAAAAAGTCATGGTTAAAAAAGAACCGGTATAAAGGATCAACGCAGGACTCTGGCCGGTGTAGTGGCTGTGCTGGGTTCAGGTAACTCAAAAAGCGGTTAAGCACCACCCTTAATATTTATCAAGAAGCACACGTGCAATGGCACGCCGCAGGACTTTCAGTTTGCGGAGTGCTTTCTATTTGTCTTTGTGGCTCTTGAGGCACCATTTCATGTTGTTTTTCTGGGACAGACTCTTGCTGCATCGCGGGTTTATTTTCCCAGAAAGCTGGGTATAGAATCGCACCATCAGCGTTATTGATATCCAAAATGTCCATTTCTTTAATGCCAAGTGTTTGCATAAACCCAAGCACTAGAATAGGATTTGTCACACTCACATTAACGTAATCACCACCGCCCAGATGGTTATCAGTTTTATTGGCAAGTTCTAGAATGCGGTCGCGGAGTTCTTCTGCGGTAAAACGATCTTTACCACCGGTCAGCGGCTTAATTCCATAAGCGAAAATATTCCCCACACCCAAAATATGTGTATTAGGGTCGCGTATTTTATCCTTAAAGAGCTTGTCTACCTTCTGGGAGATCGCTCTCGAATAGATTTCAGACTGCTGGATTTCGTACATGGTTAATGGATTAGGTGTTTGCACTTGTGACAAGTCTTGCAGCTTGATGTATTTGATAATATGGTTCTTGAATGGCACAGAAGCATCAACTCCACGGTAAACAGTAAGCTCTCCCTTTTCGTCAAGTGTTGTAAATTGGAAGCTACCTCCACCAATGTCCCAGACCAAAAGATTTTCCGGATGGGAATCAACGTTGGAACTAACCGCTTCAAAGGCCAAAATTCCTTCGAGATTCTGATCGATCACATGCACTTTAATTCCCGTTTCCTTGTAAATGCGGTCAATAAATGCGTCAGCGTTTGTTGCCTTTCTAAAAGAGGCTGTAGCAACAGCGACAACATTTGTGGCACCGTAGCGCATCGCTTCCGCTTTACTCTTTTTCAACGCATCAAGGCCAATTTGCATGATCTTTTCATCGAAAGCTCCATCGCGCGCCTTTTCGAGTTCTTCCTGGTAGTTTGTTGTGTAAGATTCGTTAGCCAAGATTTTTTCGATTTTATTCGTCTTAAGATTGACCACTGCAACGCGAAGCTTTGTCGCTCCGGACCCGATGTCAAGAGCTGCCCTGACGACACGATCTGCCGGTAAGTCTTTTGTTTCAACGCCAAAACATATTAATGGGAAGCAGAAAATAGCGATTGTGCAGTATACTTTTAAAGAATGGACAAAATTACGCATGTAAAAGCCTCCAAAAAAAATATTAACAAAAAAGTATAAGCAAAAGTTATGCCAAAGAACGACGAAGGGATGTTAAATCCTGTTATTGAGCCCATAGGTTTTTTTCAAGCTATTGAAAAAGAACGCTATGCGGTAGGGCGGCAAGCAGGAATTATTCAGGGAAATGAGGGTGTGATCTTATTGAATACCCAGTCTAATTACAAGCAAGCGCTTGGAGATTTGTCAGGATTTAGCCGAATATGGGTCATTTATCGGTTTCACCGCAACCACCATTGGAAGCCAAAAGTATTGCCACCGCGAGGGGAGAAAAAGCGGGGAGTTTTTGCTACAAGGTCGCCGCACCGCCCTAATTTTATTGGGCTCTCTTGTGTGGAGCTAATAAAAGTGGAAGATTTAAAGCTCTACATTAAAAACCATGATCTTTTGGATGGTACTCCTGTCTTGGATATTAAGCCTTATCTTGTGTATGCGGATAGTTTTCCTGATGCCAAGCAAGGATGGCTTGAAGAGCTGGAGAGTGGCAAAGAGTGGAGTGTGGAATGGTCATGTGTTGCAGAGCGTCAAGTAGAGTATCTAGAGAAGGAGTGGCAGGTATTGATTAAGGCTAATGTAATGCCAAGGTTGGAGGTGAACCCGTATCCTAGCAGGAGCAACCGGATTCGGGAAGTCGGCGACGGTGAGAGTGATGGCGATGGGAAGTATGAGATTGCTTATAAGAGCTGGAGAGTGATTTACAGGTTAAGTGGTGAGCAGGTAGTTGTGAAAGAGGTGAGTAGTGGTTACAGTGAGAGTGAGAGGGGTCTACATGCGGAGCATGAAGCCTTCCACAAGTTCAGTGTCAGCTCATAAATAATAACAAGTTATAAACAATAACAAGATAAAAAATAACAAGTCATAAACAATAACAAGAGAAGCAAGACAAGTAAAGACCGATTAAGCCGTTGAGGGCTTGGCTGTTTTTAACGCGGACACGCGGGTTTGCACTGTAACTCTTTACTTTAAACGGTTTTTAATTCTTTCAAAGTTTTTAATATCAAAGAGTTATAATGCAACTCCGCGTTAAAAACAGCCAAGCCCTTAACGGCTCAATGCGTCTCTACTCTATTACCTAGTTGTAGTTTACGTTCATGTTAGTGCCGATTCGCTCCATGCGCTTGTCCACGATTCTCCCATTCTCAGTCACACTAAAGACCAAGTACTTGAACTCATCCACTGTTGACGTCACTGGACAACGCTCTATATACCTGTACTCCGTTAGACCATTCCCCGAAGGCGTAACATCGTACGCCTGCCCATACACAGCCTCGACATTTGCAATGGTTTCTCCGACAGAGATCGTCGCAAAATCATTTTGTGTCAGAATAGCTCCAGAGCAGCCTACTATCAGCATCAATGCCACAGTGACACACAAAGCACTCGCTAACTTTAAGTTGATTTTTGCCATACCCTACCATCAATTGTCGTTCTGTGGCTATCAGGAGAAATATATTCTGCATGGACCATGTAATCGCCGTTATCTTGCAGTTCATAAACCTCAAACCCTTCAAAGTCAGGGTGGTCTCGCAGCTCCCAAGCAATCGTTTTAGCTTCTACCACCCCTTTTCCAATCGTTTTTCCGAGGAGTTCATTTTCCAATTGAATGGCAAAAGAGGTGTCGCTGATATCTAAAAAAGTGAAATGATTGCACACATTTTCTCCGCCACCACGCATTTCCACTTCCTGTGTACAGCTAATCGCGTTTTGCTCTTCTTTTGAAATGATCCATTTCGTGTAAAAATGAATGTGCTCAGGAGATGTACTAAAGGTCACTCGACCTTCTCCAACCCATGTTCCTGGCTTAAAAATGAAATCATGTTTAATCATTAAAACATGAACCTCCGACTATAGATGCTTTGTAAAATTCCTAACGCTATCATTGTAGCAAGAATGGATGACCCTCCATAGGTGACCAAGACTAAAGGCACTCCTGTAATTGGAAAAAAACCAATCATCATTCCCATGTTCACCAGAATATGCATCGCTAAATAAACTGTAATCCCTGCCGACAATAGGCGGCCGAAGTGGTCCTTTGCTACAGCAGTAACTTGGAAACTAAAATATAGTAAAGCGTAATAAAGAACCAGTAACAAAAATAATCCGATGAAACCAAACTGCTCGCCAAATGCTGGAAAAACAGAATCTGTATAAGCAGCGGGCAACCAGCCCCCGCCAGTGAATTCGCTATTGCGCCAACCTGTTCCTGTTAGGCCTCCGACAGCAATCGCAATCGCTGCGGCTTTTTGATGGTGCGTTTTGGGATTCAATCGCTCGAACTGGTAATCCTTTAATACGTTGCTGGCATAAGGACGTAAGGTTTCATGAGAGATTACTTCAAGAAAAATCAAGGCAACGCAAATCACGACAATCCCTCCAAGGATCGTCATCCACCGAACAACCGTTGGATTTAAATCTCCGAAATAAAACATGACGAGTGTGATGGGAAAGAGAACAAGCGCGGTACCAAGGTCGGGTTGCTTAAGGATAAGGATGAAGGGGATGAGGACGATCAGGCTTCCGAAAAAAGCGGTGTTCCATGTTTGTGAGTGGGACTTTCTGCGTTCAAGAAACCAGCTCAAAGTCATCACAACAATGAGTTTCGCGCACTCCGACGGCTGAAAGTTAAATCCAATAAAAGGGATGCGGTACCAACGCTGCACGCTTTGGATGGAATCGGTAAAAAAAAGTCCAAAAAGGGAAAGCAGCATTAAAGGGTATAAGATCCAGATCATTTCGCGTAGTTTATTGTAATCAAACAACGTAAAAAAAATAAAGAAGAAGGAGCCTAAGAAAAAAAATTGGAGTTGTTTCTGCACCATTGGAGTGAAAAAACTCTCTTCAGAGCCATCGATATTGGAATCCACTGTGTAAGCAGAAATCACAAGCAAACTAATGCAAATCAGTGCGAAAAGAACAGGGATCACGCGAAAATCCATGCGTGAAAGATGGCGATAATCTAACATAAACGCTGCCTTTTATTGCTGTTCCTAGGATAATATCAGAAATATGGACATTATACGACATCATTTTGCAACACTTGATTCTACCAATAATTGGGCTAAGCAGAAGGCTGATGAATTTGAGCGCACTAAAATCACTTTGGTCACAGCAAGCGAGCAAACTGCAGGGCGAGGACGCTTTAATCGGCAGTGGCAGTCTCCTCCTAATCAAAATATTTATGCGACATTTTGTTTTTTTGTTGGGAAAGAGCGAAAAGACATCGGAAACATTCCACAAGTCTTAGCGCTGTCTATTTTCGATCTTTTGCAGCACCTAGGTTTTGCTTCTCGGCTGAAATGGCCGAACGATGTGTTGATTAATTCTAAGAAAATCAGCGGAATTCTTTGTGAAACGACGCCTTTTTCCGATGGCATTTGTGTAATTCTTGGGGTAGGGCTCAATGTCAATATGCCACTAGAAACGCTGCAGAAGATTGATAAACCTGCCACATCCTTGCATGTAGAGGGAGGGCGGTTATTTGATGTTGAAGAGATTTTGGAGCTTTTGCGGAAGCATTTTGCAAATGATCTTGACCTTTTTATGAAAGAAGGGTTTGATCCATTCTTAGAGAAGTACACAAAGCGCCTTTGGGTTTTCGAAGGAGCACCTCTTCGTTTTCACGATAATCAAAAGGTGTGGGAAGGGGATTATCATGCGATTAACAAAGATGGTTCCTTGAATTTGCGATTGAACGATAGCAGGATCAAAATGTTTTTAGCGGGGGAAGTAATATAAATTGAACGGGGTGATGTTTAACCAGTTGAAAGCCTATGTCGACAAACGAGAAGGTGTTCATTACTGGAAAGAGATTTTGAATCAAGCGGGCTTAACCGTCAACCAGCAGTATTTTATGATGGTTACCTACCCAGATCAGGACTACTATAATTTGTTGGAGATTGCTGCTGAAATGAGTAACCAAACGCGGGAAGTCTTTCTGGAATCCTTTGGGCGTTTCTTGGGAACATTTATTATGACGACATATGGCAACGCGCTGAAGGCGGATATGCAAACATTGGATTTGATGGGAGAGGCGGATTATTATATTCATAAGGTCTTTGATATTGCTCTTGGGGAAGCATCCTCTACAAGGAAAGGTCCTCATGACCTAACGATTATCTACACGAACAAGCATCGATGCTGTCCATTATTTATTGGCGTGATTAAAGCTGTTGCTGAATACTATAAAGAGGTTGTGGTTACTTCTCAGTCGTTGTGTGTATTAAAAGGCCATCCTTACTGTGAGATTAGCGTTCATAAGACCTGAGACTCGTCACAGAGCAATGGTTTTGCCAAGTTCGCTAAATAACCCACAGACCTTGATCGAAGATCTTTGGATTGCGGCAATTATTTGCCGCTTTCCGGCCACAGTTTCAATGCCAATAGTGTTAAACTAGTAAAACTTTGCTTTAAACGGTGTTGGTTCTTAAAAACTGTGGACGGAAAGCGGCAAGTAATTGCCGCAATCCAAAGACTTCGTCAGGTCTGTGAGTTATTAGGACCTTTTCACAATGATGCATGTCGCTGTCTTGTCATTACCACCCATGCTGATCATCATCCCATATGGCTTCTTCAATATCATCTGGTTGTCTGCCTTATTCGTGAACTAATGCAATAAATCCACGTTATAATGGGCAGCTCCCACTAATACGTCAGATCCATAAACAGCTTTCATGGTGTTCTGCACTTCAAATCCAGCCACAAAGACAGAATCAGATAAATCAGACAGCACGCCTCGCGCTGCCATTGCAGTGGCTCTTCCACCAGTTCCACAGGCGCCTTCTTTTCCCGTGCACGGTTTTCCGGATGACGAGGGCATCAATAAAGGGGAGGAACCCAGGAATGTTCGCTTGATTCAAAAAACGGGCGGGCATAAAGCTGCCAATGATTCCTTCACCAAATTCCGTATGAGGCGTTTGACCAAGCGTCCCCTGTGCAGGTTTCAAATCCAGGCATAGGCTTATTGGGATCAAACTCTTTGCGTCCCGACCCAAAATAGACCGTATTGTAACCGGCTGCGATGTAGATCTTCTTTCTAAGAGCTTTCACGGGGAATCCACCTATTTTCGGGTCCATAGAGATGGTAAAATCCATGTTCAAGGGCTTTATTCACATCTTCGATACGATGCGCCGCACCATCTTGTACCAATTGATTAGCGACACCTTTAGAATACCGCAAAAATTTCTGAGTGAGTTCATCGCCTAAATTTTTCCCTGCAAAGAGTGCTTCAAAAGCTGAGGATCTGCATTTTCTGGAACGATGATTTCTAGCAACTTTTGTACAACACGGGGGTTGGTTTGTAGCGATGAATCGCTTGAAAAGTTTCTACTTTTTTCTCTAAGTCTTCCACAATCATCTCGAAGATCAAAAAGGAGTGCGCAGTACTTGCTACAGTCATCTCGAAAGAGGTGCCGCGCAGGCCGCCTTTCACAAAATCGTTAATGATCTCTTCATTGCTGACCATTTTTTGATTGCTGACGTAATAGCGTCTTAACAGCGGATGTTTTTTTCTGCGTATTTCAGCAATTGTGCTTCGAGATAGCTTTTGAGCACAGGAAATGACGCATCACGCGCATCGATTAAATGCACACGATACTGATTTGTTCCGACACATCCATACTTTTCTGCTTCTGAACGCGCAACCTCCTGGAGCAATAAGGCGGCAATTCCTTTTCCCATCTTGCCCGAAGCACCAATGACGCTAATTTCTTTTAGCGCATCATCAATTTGCATTAGCGTGATGGCCCTTTTTTTCGAGGAACTCTTCCATGAGTTTTTCTGTTTGCGAGGTAGCAAAGCAGATCGCAAACATGTTTCTCTCTGCTTCTAAGCCTTCTGCCATTCGGATAGTAGTCGTTTGCTGGATGGCTCTTTTCGCTTGAATAAGGGCTGTGAAAGGGTTTGTCAAAATATGCTCTAAAGCGGCAATCGATTCTTTCATGAGATCGGCCTTAGGGAAAATCTCAGAGACAAGACCTAGTGCTTTAGCTTCGTCGGCCGAGATCATTTTGCCTGTTAGAATCAATTCTTTTGCACGGGTTTCTCCGATCTTATTCACTAATCTTTGAGTTCCCCCGAAACCAGGAATGAGTCCTAGTAAAACCTCAGGCATGCCTAATTTGGCGTCGCTAGCTGCATAAATAAAATCGCAAGCGAGAGCCAATTCTAGGCCGCCACCAAGTGCATAGCCGTTAACTGCAGCGATGGAGATGAAAGGAGCATCCTCCAGGAGTTTGGCAACTTTCTGACCCAACTCTGCGAAGCGTAAGGCCTCTAGTTGATCCATTCCATTCATTTCGTTAATGTCTGCACCAGACACAAAGGACTTATCCCCTTCACCTGTAATGATAAAGGCTTTGACTTGCCGGCCCTTGACCACTAGCTCAATGAGCATGTAGATTTGTTCTAAAACTTTGATGTCCAAAGCATTAAGGACTTGTGGGCGATTGATTTTCAAGATCCCAATAGGCCCGACTCTTTCAAAAATTAAATTTTCCATAACGACCCTTCCTTTGTTAACATTCTGTACAACTTTATATTAAATAAAAAACTTTACTAATGCAAGCATGTGTTTTATGTTCTGAATAAAAAGAGGTGTTTATGAAAACTACTGAAAAGTCAGGATTATTTTATCTGGGAAAAGTGTTCGATTCGACAGGAAAAGCGGGGGCAGAGACCTTTCAGTTGGAATCCAAAAACTTAACCACACACGCTGTGTGCGTAGGGATGACTGGTAGCGGTAAGACAGGCCTTGGCATTGCGCTACTTGAGGGTGCCGCTATTGATGGAATCCCTGCGATTATCATTGACCCCAAAGGAGATGTCGCTGATCTACTTTTAGCGTTTCCGAATTTAAGCGCTTCTGATTTTCAGCCTTGGGTCGATGCAGGACAAGCTACTAGAGAAGGGCTAACCGTACAACAATATGCGGAAGAAACAGCAAAAACGTGGAAAAAAGGTCTGACAGAGTGGGGAGAAGATGGGGCTCGAATTCAAAAGTACAAAGACTCTGTTGACATGACCATTTATACCCCGGCAAATCCTGCTGGAGCCTCATTATCTGTTTTAAGTTCGCTCAAAGCCCCTCCGAAAGAAATTGTTGATGATGCTACAGCTCTTCGTGAACGTGTGCTGTCGACCACTTCAGGGCTTTTGGGACTACTCGGAATTCAAGCCGATCCTATTAACAGCAAAGAGCACATTTTGATTTCCACAATTTTAGAAAAGAGCTGGAAAGAGGGGCAAGGGCTTGATTTAACAGCCCTTATTCAGCAAATCCAAAAGCCCCCTTTTACCCAGGTCGGTGCGATGGCGTTAGATACTTTTTATCCGGCAAAAGACCGCTTAAAGTTATCGATGACACTTAACAATTTACTAGCCTCACCAGCCTTCCAAGCATGGATGGAAGGGGAGCCGCTCGATATTCAGAAGTTGTTGTATACCGCAGAGGGTAGACCAAGACACTCCATTATATCGATCGCACACTTGTCGGATCCTGAACGCATGTTTGTGGTGACGTTGATTTTAAATGAATACCTGGGATGGATGCGTCGACAACCGGGCACAAGTGGCCTACGCGCTCTATTTTACATGGATGAAATCTTCGGGTATTTTCCGCCAACAGCGGCGCCACCTTCAAAAATGCCGATGATCACGCTTCTGAAGCAAGCAAGAGCCTTTGGTGTCGGAATTATTTTAGCCACGCAGAACCCCGTTGATTTGGATTATAAAGGATTGTCTAACTGCGGAACCTGGTTCATTGGGAAGTTGCAAACAGAACGTGACCGTTCACGCGTGATTGATGGTTTGCAATCCGCCTCTAATGGCGATACATCAATCAGCGACATGAAGGATATGCTCGCGCTATGCGGTAAACGCGTTTTTATTATGAGAAGTGTTTACGAGAAAAAGCCGATCTTATTTCAGACAAGATGGACGCTCTCTTATTTAGCCGGTCCTCTGACATTACCGCAAATTCAGTTGTTAATGGACAAGCAAGGGAAGCGCTCGAAAACGGCATCCGCACCGGCTGCTTCTGGTGACAGAAGCTCTGCTGCTTCAGATAAACCGGGATTGCCGATGGGATTTGCCGATTACACGATTAGATCAATGAGTGGTAAGTCTACAAGTAAGTATCGACCCTTGATGCTGGGAATAGGCAAGCTGCATTTCGTGGACGCGAAGAACAAGATCGATACATGGCAAGAGACTGTTTGGGTGGCGCCTTTTTCTGATGACGGTCAAGATGTGCAATGGGATGCAGGAGAGGCTGTTACAGGCGGTAAAGATGCGTTAATTAAAAGTGCACCGATTAGCGGTCAGTTTGAGGATTTGCCTGCGGCCGTATTGAATGCGAAGAATTCGCAGGCCTTTGAGAAGTCATTTGTCAGTTATTTGTATCAGAATCAGACGATCGATCTTTTTTCTGTTCCTAATTTGAAGCTACTGTCGAATGCCGGTGAGAGCGAAGCGGAATTTAAAGAGCGTATCAAGGCGCAATTGTTGAGCCAACATAATGGAGATAGTGCTGCGATGAAAGCGGATTGTCAAGCGAAGATTAATGCACTCCAAGAAAGGATCCGTAAAAGTAATGAAAAGCTGTCAGGGGAGCAAGGTAAAGCAGGAAGACGAAAGTTTGACTTGGTGATCTCGTTCTTAAAAGCGGGTGTGACAGCACTTTTAGGGCGTAAGGTGATTTCTAGTACAACGATTTCGCAAGCGGGAAGTTCGATGAAAAAAGCGAGCCAGATAGGAAAAGAGTCAGATAGTATTTCGGGTATTGAGCAAGATATTGTGGGATACAATGATCAAATCGTCGATTTGCAAGCAAAGATGGCTGCTGAAGATGCTTCGCTGATGAGTAGCACTGATGTGGATAAGATTGTGCTTGATAAGGTGTCTATTCGCCCGCGAAAGACCGATATTATGGCGGAAACTGTTGCTTTGATGTGGTGGCCTGTAGGATAACGATTTTTTACTCGATCAGGCCTCTGCATGATTAGAGCGCTTAGATAAAACACTCGTCAATTGGCTTTAAACGTGGTCGGCTCTTAAAAAGTGTGGTCGGAAAAAGGCGATCTGAGACTGTCCATTTTTTGTGTAAATGAGTTCAATCGTGTATCCAAACCTAACCTGTCGCCGTAGCGATCGATAAATGGGAGATGATTGTTTTCCATCCGTGCATCGGCATAGTCCATTTTTTGGACACATCACGTATCGCTAAAAAAAGCATTTTCACCAAAGACTC
>Ga0335395_10000753_pt1 | contig 20438 bp, 15 predicted proteins | sample MAT02_FD_205744 | JGI IMG/M metagenome (GOLD analysis project Ga0335395, IMG submission 205744) | Freshwater microbial communities from Lake Fryxell liftoff mats and glacier meltwater in Antarctica - MAT-02 (spades assembly) (version 2) ...
ATCTTCGGCTTCAATCGCTGCAAAAATTATCCATCTCACCGCATCCGACCATTTAGGATCGCCGCTTTTCACGGCTGGGGCTAACGGTTCTTTTGACATCACGATCGGCAAAACAACATTATTCTCAGGAGTCGGCAGAGTTGTGCGCTTCGACACGAGTTGCGATCGATCGGAAGTAACACCTTGACAGCGACCTTCTTGATACGTCGCAAAGGTAGCATTCACATCTTCAAACACCACAGGAGTGTATTTTACTCCCAATTTTCGCATTTGGTCGGACAAATTTTGTTCGTTGCTCGTACCTGTCTGCACGCAGATCGATTTGCCCGCAAAATCTTTTAAACTTTTGATGCCACTGTCTTTTTTGACCATGATGCTTTGAGAGTCATAAAAGATCACCGGCGCAAATTCCAGTCCCGTAGTGCTGTCGCGACTCGCAGTGTAGGTGGTATTTCGGCTGAGAATGTCGATTTCTCCAGCCTGCAAAACTGTAAATCTATCTTTGGCGTTAAGCTTTCGGTATTCGACTTTTTCGGGATCGTCAAATATTGCGGCCGCCACAGCCCTGCACACATCTACATCGAGTCCCGAATATTTGCCTTTTTCGTCTACAAAGCTAAAACCAGGCAGTTCGCCGCTGACGCCGCAAATGAGTTTGCCGCGGCTGACAATTGTATCTATCCGGCTCGAACCTTGTTGCGCTTTGCCTTCACCATTAGTTGTTGCTGTATTTTGTCCGGTTTGTGCCGATCGATCCCGACAAGATGCTAGCGGTGCGACTAATAACACGCTTGCCAGCAACAGAAATCCCCATTTACGCATAGATTTTAGTAGAACGCTTTCCTGACGATCCTACCTTGTAGCTGTCGATAACTGTTGCGATCGCCGATTTACAACTTCCGGCTGCTTCAAATTAGCTATAGTGAACCGCGACAAGTGCACCCAAACCTGCCTGTATTTTTTGTCCGCTGCGGGCGATCGTCCTTCCCTACAATATTTATCCAATTTTGATTTAATCGGCTCAGAACCGCTCGGGGGCCAAACGCTCCTCAGCTAAATCGCGAATTAGCGACAGCCGAGACTCGATGTACTCGTTCAACAAATCTGTTTCATTGCCATTGAGCGCAGAGTTCGTCTTCAACTGCTTCAGCAGCCACTGCACCAGGGTGGCATCGTCTAAATTGACTAACAGAGTGGCTTGGGTGGTCTCAATTAACGACCAGAGTTGACGTAACATGACTGGAGTCATAAAACCTCTTGGAGCGTAAATACGCAGTTAATGGGCTGGGCGAAAAGCTGGTCTTAGTGTTTCAAGCCGATATACGAAAAGCACCCTAGATCGCTATCGGCTTAATGATTATTTTATATTTGACCACAATAACTCAATTTAGTAGTGTCAAAAGCTACAACACACAAGATGTTATAAGAGTTCCGAATTTTGTCACATTGAGATAAATATCGTGATAAAAAAATACAAATATTTACATACGATTTGAGAAACCCGGCGGTTGAAACCGCGTCTACACAAACAAAACCCGAGTTCAGAGGGGTTGAAGAGTCGTAGCGTAGCGGGGCTCCATCCATCGCACATTTCTCTAAAATTCCATATTTCTTAGTCCGCAGAGGCGGACATCGTTTGTGTAGACGCGGTTTCCAACCGCCGAGGATTTCTTAGAAAATTGATTGATTACTCAGCAGCAGCGGTCAACTTTTTAACCCGCGCCAGAATTATTTCCAATTCAGCGATGATTTTCGTTGCGCCCTCCAAATCGTTGGATTCGGCCAGAGTTTGAAGTTGAGCAGCCAAATCCGGCATTCGCCGCACCGCCGCCGTAGCGCTGACACCTTTAATTTGATGCGCGCGGCGGGCCAGCGTCTCCACATCTCCCGAGGAAATCGCCCCCTTAGCTTCTTCTAAATAACTGCCAGTATCCACCACAAAAGTTTGCAAAATTTCCAGCTCAAAATCTAAATCAGCGCCCGCAATTTCGTGCAAACGCGCCATATCGACAACAGATTCTAGATCCGCTGCAGAGTTTTCGAGTTCCTCGCCCTGAAACTTGGGACTTTCAATTTTTAACTTTACCGACCAATTTTCTAGTACAGATTTTAACTTTTCGATCGAAATGGGCTTGCTAATATAATCGTCCATCCCCGCCGCCAGACACTTTTCCCGATCGCCCTTCAAAGCATTCGCCGTCATCGCAATCACCACCGTATGAAGCTCCAACTCCCCCGAACCAGCAGCGCCTGTCGCTTCCAGACGGCGCAATTCCCGCGTCGCTTCGTAACCGTCCAAAATCGGCATCTGACAGTCCATCAACACAATGTCATACTTTTTGAGGGCAATCATAGATAGCGCCTCAGCGCCGTTATTTGCCACATCCGCAACGCATCCCAAAACTTTGAGTTGATTCAAGCCAACTTTTTGATTGATCGGAGTATCTTCAACTAACAAAATCTTTAAGCTGGCTAACTCCCGATTGTCAATAACTGAGGCTTGATTGTTGGTGGGATTTGCCAGCGACAGATCGATTTCAGCACTAGGGGCGATCGCATTCACCAAGCAATCAAACAGCCGATGAGCTTTCACAGGTTTAGTTAAATAGCCGCTAAAACCGATATCTACCAAGCGTTTCGCCTCCGATATCTGAGTAATGGAAGTCAGCACCACCCACTTTGTTTGCTGCATAGCCTGCTCAGCAATCATCAAACGTTCCAGACTTCCCGCCACCATTTCCGGTAACTGAATATCAACCAAAACAATAGCGTAAGGACAATTAATGCTGACAGCTTTGTACAGCGAGGCGATCGCCATCCAACCGTTTTCAACTTCGTCAACTTCCATTCCCCACAAAACAGCCATTTTCAGCAGCACTTTTCGCAATGTCGGCTTATCGCTAGCAACTAAGATTTTTCGCCCCGCCAGCACCGTTTGCAAATTCACTTCACACGCTGTCCTCGCAGCAGTAGAATTTTCCTTAACAGCAGGCACAGTAAACCAAAAAGTTGAGCCTTTACCAAGCGTACTTTCCACGCCGATTTGACCCCCTAGCAACTCCACCAACTGCTTAGAAATAGCCAGACCTAAACCTGTGCCGCCGTATTTTCTCGTCGTAGAAGCATCAACTTGAGTAAAAGATTGAAATAGCTTTTTTTGGTCTTCTGTCGTTATGCCAATTCCTGTATCTTTGATTTTAAACAGCAGGAATAGCGAGCGATTGCTTCCGAGTTTTAACGGCTGCATATTGTCTAAATTTTTCCGATTTGCACTCGCTGCCACTAACCCCGGAGGCCTGCCAGTAGAAACCTCAATTACTACTTCTCCTGCTTCGGTAAACTTAATCGCATTGTTGATTAAATTAGTGAGGATTTGCCGCAACCTCGCTGCGTCGCCTCTAATTTGTAGAGGCACGTCGCTATCAATCAGCGCCACCAATTCTATACCTTTTTTTTGTGCGGGAGTTGCCAACAAATCCAGCACTTCATCCAGACAGATACTGAGGTCAAACTTGATCGTTTCCAAGCGCATTTCTCCGGCTTCCAGTTTGGATAGATCGAGAATATCATTAATTATCGAAAGCAAATTTTGGCTGCTGAGTTTCAGCGTCTGCACAAAGTCTAGCTGTTCGGGAGTGAGATTTGTTTTCAGCAGCAAATCAGTCATCCCCATCACTCCATTCATCGGAGTGCGGATTTCGTGACTCATATTTGCTAAAAATAGCGACTTCATTCGAGACGCTTCCAGGGCTGCTTCTCTGGCCTGCTGCGCTTGTTCAAACAAAGTAGATTGCTGAATGGCGATCGCCAACTGCACGCTCAACCTTCCCAGCAAATCCACCTCAGAATCAGTCCAAACGCGCGGGCCGCTGCACTGATGGGCAATCAGCAATCCCCACAACCGATTTTGACTGGTTTCCCAACTCGCGATGTGCGATTCTATTCCGGGACTTGTAGACAAATTTTCGGCGATCGACTCTTGATTTTCATCACCGATAAAAATTGGTACAACTAAATTCGCCCTTACCTGCAAACTCACCAGAAAATTTCGGTGGATGTCGCTCAAATTTGCCGTATAAACATCTTCAATAGCTTGAATTTTACCAGCGCGGTACACCGACACATAACTTTCTTCAAAAGATGCTTCTTCCAGTTTTCTGTCCAGCAGTGGCATCCAATCATCGCCCACAGATTCCACAACTACAATCGCTGTTTCCTCCGAATCAAAACGATAAATTACCGTGCGGTCAGTTGCCAGCAACTGCCGCACTTCTTCTACGGCTGTGCTCAGAGTTTGAGTGAGATTGAGAGACTGCCGGACTCGCTGGGCGATCGCCGAAACCAGCCGTTCTTGTTCTGCCTGTTCCCGCAGCATTCTCTCAGCTTCCTTGCGTTCTGTGACATCGCGAATTACTGCAGCAAAGCACAGCGGTTCGCTCCTTTGAGGATGCTTTACCAGAAAAGCATTTATCACCACATCTATGCGTTTTCGGCTGTGCAAGTGCTGCATTTGACCTTCACCTTGCCACTGGCCGTCACTGAGCATTTTTGGCAAAATCTCTTTAGTAAATTCTTGTTTAAAAGTGTGACCTATATAATCCCATATCTCCGTATAAAGCATTTCCGAAACCTGATCTACACCCACCATTTTGCGTCCGGCTTCGTTGACAAACAGCGTTTGGCCTTCGAGAGTAGCCATACCGATAAAATCGCTGCTATTTTCAATCAGCGACACAAATTTTTGCCGTTCTTCTTCTCCTTTTTTGCGTTCGGTAATGTCGCGCTTGACGCAGACGTGACAAATTATATCGGCGCTGTTGTTCATCACAGAGTATGCCGCCACGTCGATCGCCAGCGTGCGACCTTTTTTAGTAGAATTGGTAATTTCGCCCCGAAAAGTTCCTGTTGTCGCTAAATTTTGGGTAATTGCCGAAAAGCGATCGCCCGCCACCAGCGGCGGCGCTTCTGCTTCTAATTCCGCGTCTGTGTATTCTAGCAGCGATTGGTGAGCGCGATTTTGTTCGAGAAAAAACCCGTCAGCATCGATAATTACGATCGCATCGTTGGAGTTTAAAAATATTTGTCGATAAAGTTTAAGTTTTTCCTCAGCTCGCTTGCGTTCGGTGATATCTCTTTTGACGCTGACGTAACAAACCACATCCCCAGCATCATTGAGAACCGCAAAAGCCGAAAGTTCCACCTCTAGGATTCCGGCTTGTAAAGCCCTAACACAGGTTATTTCGCCTCGATAACTCCCTATTTCGGCTAAGCTTTGCAGCACCGACGCAAAGGCTTTTTCTCCCATGTGAGTTGCAGGGGTTTTTCCCCACAATTTCGATGAAGTGTAACCCAGCAAAGCCGTGTGAGCTTGATTTGTTTCTAAATAATAGCCTTGGGGGTCTAAAATGGCGATCGCATCGTTAGACTTTAAAAATATTTCTTGATAAAGTTGCAGTTTTAATTCCGCTTGTTTGCGATCGCTAATATCCGTGAACAAGCCGTAGTAAACTATCTCCCCCGATTCTTGCATTTCCGGCTGGGAAGCTCCTTGCATCCATTTCAGTTTTCCCGACGGAGTAACAATTCTGCCTTCCCACCGCCAAGGCTGCAAACTTTCAGCAGAAATCTGCACCGAGTTGACAAAATCATCTCGATCTTCGGGATGAATCATGTCAACAATTACATTAAAATCCTGCTGAGCGGCCTCTGGTTCTATTTCATACAATTCTCGACAGCCCGCGCTCACAAACGAGAAAGCCATTGAGCCGTCTGGAAGCAAGTCAATTTGATATACCGTACCGGGTACGCTAGCAGTAATTTTTTGCAGTTTGGCTTGGCTTTGATTTCTGGCTTCATCTGCTGCGGAGTATTCTGCAATTTCCCGATAAATACCCAAAACCCCAAATATATTGCCTTCCGCATCGCGCAGCGGCAGTTTTTGCGTGTCAAAAACGTGCTGTTTGCCACCTGCAAAGACGATCGCCTTGTAGGGATTGCGAACCGTCTCCCCGGCGAGCCCAGCTCGATCGTCCTCGCGGATGCCCCTCACAATGCCGTGGCGATCGCCAAATACGGCTGCTGCTGAAAATCCTAATTCAATGTCATCTTTTCCGAGAATTTCTTCAACATTTTTTCCTAAATATTGCGCCCAACTTTGATTGACAAAAATGTATATAAAATTTCTATCTTTGGCGAAAACTAAGTCCGGCGCACAGTCTGTCAAAGCCCGCAATACGAGTTCTTTAGTTTCCTCACCGACGGCAAAATTATCTTGATTTTTTTCCTTGACATTCGGCTTTTTAGATGCTAAATTAATCAAAGATGTTGCACAAATTTGAGCGACAGTCTGGAGTAAACAAAGCTGTTCGATATTAAAAGCAGTTTCCTGCTCTGCACCGATGAACAATACTCCCAACAATTCTTGACTTTCATCTTCGCTAACTGGTGCCATCAAAACAGACTTAAACTGAGCGATTGGTGGCAAAGCGATGTTGTACGCCCAGTCCCGATTTCCCGCGAGCCATTCAACGCGGGCGGCTTGCAATCGTGCTTGAATTTTGGCTGTGGTGCGAGCAGTTAAGGGGTTTGACAGTGGTTGGAGGTATAGTCGATCGTCCGGTAGCGTCAAAAGTGCGTTAGCGTTAGCGAAGCGATCCGAAGGAAAGCCAACGAAGAGGATCGTCTCACCAGGAATCAGGCGATCGATATGTTCGATACACGCAGACCAAATTTCCTCAACAACTTCGGCAAGTTGTACTTTCACGGTAAGTTCGTTGAGAACTTGCAGTTCCAAGGTACGCTGGCGGACTTGTGCTTTGAGGCTGGCGGCTAGGATTTGCATAGTGCTCACTACACTGGTTTCCTTATATTTTGACACTCAAGCGGGCTAAAGCCGCGCTCGATTCTTGATTCGTAGAATCGACTTGCTGGTGCAGAATTACTTCAACATCAGTAGCGGTCAATTCTCCACAAGCGTTACGGGTGTTAGCCCAAGTTCCGGTATGCCCTACCGTACTCAATCCCCGACTCAGGATATTCCTAGCTGCATTCCAATCTCTATCAAGTACGCATCCACACTGACAAACATGGGTTCGCGTTGATAGACTTTTCTTAACAATTGTTCCGCAACTAGAGCATTCTTGGCTTGTCCCATTGGCTGTTACAGCAATCGTAATTCTTCCAAATATTTTGCCGAAATATTCCATCCAAACTCGGAACATATACCAAGATGCGTCGTTTATTGATTTCGCTAGACAGTGATTCTTCACCATGTTCTTAATCCTCAAGTTTTCGTAAGCTACACAGTCGTTGGACTGGATGACGCATCTTGCCAGTTTAACTGCAAAATCTTTACGTTGCCTACTTATTTTGAGGTGGCGTTTTCCGAGAATCACTCTAGCTTTTCCTCTATTCTGTGAGCCCTTGACTCGTTTTGAAACTCGTCTCTGGGCTTTCTTCAATCTACGCTCTCCCTTGCGAAGGAATCGTGGATTTTCGACTGCGATGCCATTAGAATCGGTGTAGAATTCTTTCAATCCCACGTCCAATCCAATAGCATTACCGGTGACTTCAATATTCTCGGAGCGGTCAACTTGAATGCAGAGCTGAATGTAGTACCAGTCTGCTCGTTTCATCAGTCGTACTCGTTTGACTTGAGTAGGCTGATAGAAATGCAAATCGCGCGTCCCTTTCAGCTTCAGCTTCCCGATTCCTTTTTTGTCGGTAAAGGTAATGGATTTCCGGTCTGTCGCTAATTTCCACCCGCTGCTCTTGTATTCGACAGAGCGGTTGTCTTTTTGGAACTGCGGAAATCCCTTTTTCCCTGGAGTCTTCTTTCTACAATTATCGTAGAACCGGGAAATTGCCGACCACGCTCTTTCTGCGCTTGCTTGTCGAGCCATGCTATTCAATTCATCACAAAACGGAAACTCTTTTGCCAAAACAGCGCTATACTTATTCAAGTCAAATTTGTTGATTTTTTCATTTTCCATCCAAAAACGAATTGCTTTGTTTCGGATGAACTGCACTGTTTTAATGGCTTCATCGACAGCTTCAAATTGCTGCTTTTTCCCGTATGCCTTGAATTCAAAAACTAGCATGACTTCGACCTCATCACGATATTCTTATCTTACCAATCCTGGGGCAAAATTGACAAAATTGTTGCATTTTTTAGCACTCGGCAAATCAATGGGAAGATTGAAGGGGACTCGCATTCCCTCGTGTCGCTTGCATCGAGCGGACTGAAGTATCGCTCGTTTTCCGCTTTCCGTATTTCTTTTATAATTATTGGTTTTCAAAGTTTTTTAAACAATAATTTTAAAATACATCCGCCGAAAAAACAACTTTTTTAGATTTAAATTACCTTCATTCGCTAAAAAATAAAAGCGCGATCGGGAGCGAAGCGGCAGTACAATGCACCTGCTTCGCTCCCGCAGCGAGGTTGAAAGGTGAAATTATCCCATTAAAATCACGTTATCAATAACGTGGATGACACCATTGTCAGCTTCGATATCTGCCGCGACAACAGTAGCGTTTTTTACTTCAAAACCGTCAGAACAATCAATTTTAATCGGCGAACCTTCTAAAGAAGTAACAAAACCGAGTTTTGCCAAATCAGCCTTCATAAACTTGCCGGAGACGACGTGAAACATCAAAATTCTGCTCAATTGGGGGACATTCTGCACTAGCGTGGTGATAGTTCCCGGTGGCAATTTCGCAAAAGCATCGTCAGTGGGTGCAAAGACAGTGAAAGGGCCCGGACTTTTGAGCGCATCTACTAAATTAGCTACTTGCACCGCTGTTACCAGGGTTTGGAAGGAACCCGCACCTACGGCAATATCAACAATATCAGGCATTTTGTTCTACCTCGTTTGGCAAAAATGTTCTATTAAGTATGGTAAACTGATGCGGGCAACAATACCTACTGTCTTTACTAAAAAATTGGTAATTCGTTGAGGTGCTGGAATTTGTGTTCTGTCTTTTTTTGCGGACTGAAGTCCTCACTACGAACCTGGTTGGAAAAGGTTTGTAGTGAGGACTTCAGTCCTATCTTTTTTGCGGACTGAAGTCCTCACTACGAACCTCATAATGGTTATTTTATACGCATCATATTATTAACTAATATGTACTTTAGTCGCGAGGTAATTTAAAAATTCTACAAAACTGCTGGCGGTTATGACACCAAAACCTTTGTTTCTAAATCTGTTATTTCCAAATTTAAATTCTCTCCCTTATGAATACTAAAACTGCCATATAGAATAGAAATTTCAAAAATGTCTGTAGTCAAAACAGCCGGCTTGCGATGAGACGATTCGCCCAAACAAATCCCAAAAAATTCAGCTTCCAGTTCCCCGACTTCCTCTTCATCGTGTACAGTCCACCCGATCTCGCGGCAGTCTTTGAATGCCAGTGTATAAGGTAATCTTTCTTCAGGATTGTAGACACATTCGATTAATACTTCGCTTCCCCACAAAGATACCTTGACACTTGTGACTAAAGAGGTCAAGCCACCAAAGCCAAGTAAGTTATAGTCGTCTTTCCAATCACTCATTTAACTTTTCTCCCGTATTGTGAGTATCAGGAATTAAATTACCAAATTCATCTCGCGTCCGCAATAAACTACCATCTCTATCGAGACGCAAACCTTTGTTGATATTTCTGCCATCTGAACCGTATTTCGGCGCTGGCGTTCTGATCGCTTCACCGTTAGGACGTATCATTACTGTTGACTTATCAAGAAATTTATATTGAATATAGCCATCTCTAGTAATCTTTGCTTCTGCACCCAGTCCGCACAAAAAGTCATCGACTTCTTGGCGAGTCATGCCTGTTAAGTCTCCAAATTCCGATGCGGTTCCATGTCCTCCAACTCCCTGACTCGGCACGCCAGTCTCCTCACCAACCATTGCTGATTTGAGTTTAACACGATTGGAGAATCGGCAGCGCGCACCGTCAAAACAAATAGGGCGCGCACCGCACGCCCTATCAGCAATTAGCCTACAATTATTGATTAGCCGAGTTCAACTTTGACTACGCGGTTCTTTTCCGCTTCCGCTTTGGGCAAATTCAGGTGCAAAACTCCATTTTTGTACTCAGCTTCTACGCTGTCATTTTGAACTCGCGCGGGTAGGGGAATCACCCGACGGAAGGAACCGTAGCGGAACTATGAACGGGTTATACCTTTATCTTCGCTCTTAGTTTGCGAGGGAGCATCTCAGTTTTGCATTAGTGCGAGCGTCCCCGATCGCGTATTGTACAACTCGCGAGCGGGGACGCTCGCACTATAAGAAAAAATGCTTTTTACAAAAATGAGATGCTCCCGTTTCCGATCGCCGTTCGCCGCTAATAGCCACCGCTTCTGCTGTTACTTGTACGTCTAAATCCTTAGCTTCCATGCCAGGGATTTCTAACTTAAGGTGGATGGCTTCGGGAGTTTCATTGAGTTCGGCGGGGGGTACAAAAGCTAGGCCGTTAGATGCGCGATCGGTAGCTGGTGTCAAGCTATCAAACAACCGATTCATTTCTCGCTGCAAGGAGTCCATTTCTCGCAAAGGTTCCCAACGAATAAGTGCCATAATTGATACCTCGAATCTCTTACGTTGTTAGAGGTTGAGAAACACTTGACTCAACCTGTATTTAATATATTCCAGCTTCCGAAACTGGGGGATTCGGTTTTCCGCAAAAAGGGCGATCGCATTTCCGAATATTGGCGATCGTACTGCTAAGCTGTTGCTCATATAGATTGTGTATGGCGATTGAGGGGGAGAGGGGGAGAAGGGGAGAGGGGGAGAGGATTTGACGATTTTTGATTGTCATCAAAATCTACAATTTAAATGCACAACAGCTTAAATCATTAGAGGTGCGGGTATCCAATCGAACCGCAACCCAAAAATTTGAGATTTTAGATTCAATCTAGAATTCCCAACCTAAAATCTCAAACCTCAAATCGAAACACAATTAACCCCACCGCGAATGCTGATAAGAAGCGTAGGTATCAAACAAAGCACCCACCAAACCAAAAGTTAGACCGATCGCCAAAAAACCCTGGAGGGGACAGCCGCTGCCAAAAGTAGCTAAAAACTGCAAAATCATCTCTTCTCCAGAACGACCGACTTCTTGGAAGGCAGGGACGAGGCCGATCAGCGCACAGCCAGTCAATCCCGCGCCGATCGACAATAAGGGAGCGACAAAGCTCAACAGGCTTGTCAGCAGTAAAGAGCGAAGAAAATTAGGAAATATGCTCATAAGAGTCAGTAAATTCAGCTAAACTGCCGAAAGGTGCAAGTAAACAAAACTTGTCTTTTTCTACGATAGGCAGCGATCGCCCTCCGCAGCCAATTCTGTCAAAAATCTTAAATTTTAGAGAAGAAACTTGTTTAAGATTTGTAGATAGATTTCATTTTTTGCAGTTGTTCTACAGTCAAAATCCCTTGAGCACAACTACACAGTCGAGCCTCAGTTTGTGGAGTAAGCGGTTATTCGCAGCAATTTTATTGGGCGGCCAAGTCATGCTGCACCTGCTGACGCGCAAAATTAACCGCCGCAACACCCTCGACCAAATGGCAGCAGTTGGCCCGGAATCGCTGCTGATTGCTTTGCTGACTGCTGGTTTTGTCGGCATGGTATTTACTATTCAGGTAGCGAGGGAGTTTATTAACCTCGGTGCCGGCAATGTCGTCGGCGGCGTTTTGGCTTTGTCTTTGACTCGCGAACTCGGCCCCGTCTTAACAGCGGTAATCGTCACGGGACGAGTAGGTTCGGCTTTTGCGGCGGAAATCGGCACAATGCAAGTCACAGAGCAGATAGATGCCCTGCTGATGCTCAGAACTGACCCGATCGACTACTTAGTAATTCCCCGCGTCATTGCTTGCTGCTTGATGCTGCCAATTCTGACAATATTGTCCCTCGTCACCGGCATCATCGGCGGGCTGCTAATTGCGACGACAATGTACGGCATCTCTCAAACAGTGTTTTTAGAATCTGTGCGCCATTTCCTGAGTCTGTGGGACATTTGCAGCGCAGCAATTAAGGCTTTTGTGTTCGGTGCTTTGATTGCCGTAATCGGTACTAGCTGGGGTTTGACCACCACCGGCGGCGCAAAAGGTGTGGGACAGTCCACTACTACAGCGGTGGTGACGGCTTTGCTGGCGATTTTTATGGTTAACTTTTTGATGACTTGGATCATGTTTCAGGGGACGGGTTCTAGCGTACTCAAAGGCCTTTGACACACTCCCTGGCCATCAGGCGTGGGGATTCTAGGATACTGGCAAAGGATGCGGAGCAAGCCCCGTCTGACACCTTCTCTCCTACTAGACAATGCCCTGCCTAGCTGGATTTCTCCAAACAACCAGAACTGGTTTTCTTTCTTTAGGTCTGACAGACATTTTGAACCCCGGCTTTTACCCATGGCGATTCTTTTTATACCAGTTGAACTGCTTCGACTACATTCTCGCGGTGCGTTTGAGATTTTACCTACCCTACTTCTGGGCAGAACCCCTTACCTCAAGTTGGTTGAAGAACTTGTATTGAATTTTACTACAAAATCTCAGGGATCTTACGTAGTTCAATATTGCTTAATTTCCTTAGAGATAGAAAAGCCGTCAAGCTTATGACGGGCTCCTACCCCAATTTTTCGGTAAGCTAGGAAACGGATAAAATATGAATAATTGGCAACATTCGTTTATGTACCCTTGATTTAAACCCGTGAATACAACCGCCTCTACAACTGCGCCCACAAATACGATCGAGCTCGCCCCGAGTTTTGCGATTCCCCTAGTGCTGGTACTGGCCGCCGTACCGCTGCTGTTCGTCCAGAAGTGGGCGAGTTTGCCGATTTCGCTGTTCGGCTTGTTTCTGATGTACCAAGCCGCCACCATCCGACTGCAATTTACCGCAACGGATTTGGACATTTATCGATCGCAAAACTTAATCCGCAGCTTTCCTTACCGAGAATGGCAAAATTGGCGGATATTTTGGCCCGCGGTGCCGATTTTGTTCTATTTCAAAGAAATTAACAGCATTCACTTTCTGCCGGTTCTGTTCGATCGTAAAATGCTACAGACCTGTTTAGAACAGCGTTGTCCCCGTCAAGACTAAAAAAGTTGTTAATTTAAAATTTTTAGCTTTAAGCCGGAAGCCCCGCACCGAACAAAATTTCCCATGAATTCAGACGAATCTCCAACCCAAAAACCTCAAAAGACAGCAGCCGCTGACGGCGAACTAAACTTATCGGTATCTGAGACGGAGTACGAACTTCCATCTCAGACACCCGAAAAGTCGATCGCTCTTAACAAACCTGCCCAATTCCCGACGGAAACAGACCCCTGGGGCGAGGAAGATGCCGAAATCCCCGATGAAGCGGACGCAGCAAGTGCGATCGACCAAACCGAGCCAGAAACAGACGATCGATCCTCTGAAAGCGCGATCGATCAAATCGAGCCAGAAACAGACTCCCAGCCAACAGCAACCGCCGCAACGGTGACAGAAATTCCAGAAAATGTTACCGATAATTTGGCAGATAGAGTTCAAAAATTGCTCCAGCAAGAACAAAATTTGATAGAAAAAATTGCGGCGCTGGAAGCCGACAAAGCCCAAGCATTAGAAGCCTTGGGCGAGGCTCAATCATCGATCGGGCGTTTGGTACAAGACGGCTTGATTCAATTAGACAAGCGCAAACAAACCCTACAAATCGAAATAGAAAAACTCGAACGCCGGCGCGATCGAATTCAAAAGGAAATGCGGACAACTTTTGCAGGCGTTTCCCAAGACTTAGCAATCCGAGTTCAGGGTTTCAAAGACTATCTAGTCGGCAGTTTGCAGGATTTGGCCGCCACTGCAGAACTCTTAGATTTGACACCGCCAGTACAAGAAACGCCCAAGCAAATCTACGCCAACGAATCTGAATCCTCAGCACCAGTAAATCTGAGATTTGCCGAACAAGGATTTCAAGAACAAACCAAACAAATTCGCCGCATCCTCGACCAATATCGCACCCTCCCGGACTACTACGGCCCAGCTTGGCAACTCCGCCGCACCTTTGAACCCATCCACGCGGAACGAGTCTCTAACTGGTTTTTCACCCAAGGAGGAAGGGGCGCTTTGCGAACTATGGGTTCGCGCTTGCAAAATATCTTGATTACTTCGGCGATTGTTTCTGTCCTCAGAAGCGTCTACGGCGCACGGGTGCGGACTCTGGTGCTCGCCAACAGTCCCGAACGTTTGGGAGAGTGGCGCAGGGGTTTGCAGGACTGTTTGGGGATTACTCGCAGCGATTTTGGCCCGGAACGCGGCATTATTATGTTTGAGTCTCCCGAGGCTTTGGCTCAAAAAGCCGATCGACTGGTGAAAGATGGCAATTTGCCGCTAATTGCGATCGATGAAACTGAGGATTTAATTAGTTTGTCAATGCTGCAATTTCCGCTGTGGCTGGCCTTTGCTCCAGATCCGCAAAGTTTGATGGTTTCTAAAGATTTTTGAATGAGTAATTAGTAATTAGTAACGGGTAATGGTAATCGGTAATTGCTGATTTAACAAGCAAAAAAACACACCATACCCGGTAGGGGCGGGTTTAGCTAAGAATCTCTGAAACAAGCAACTCGAACGAGGCAAAACCCGCCCTCTTTATGAAGGTAAAAAAACACACCATACCCGGTAGGGGCGGGTTTAGCTAAGAATCTCTGAAACAAGCAACTCGAACGAGACAAAACCCGCCCTCTTTATGAAGGTAAAAAAACACACCATACCCGGTAGGGGCGGGTTTAGCTAAGAATCTCTGAAACAAGCAACTCGAACGAGACAAAACCCGCCCTCTTTATGAAGGAAAAAAACACATTTGCTATTGCAAATTGTAAAAATACACGAAGATTAAATTAAAACATGACTAGCTGGATAGTTTTAAATGGCGCACTTTTAATAGCAGCTTATCTGCTGGGCTCAATTCCGACTGGGTACACCTTGGGTAAATGGATGCTGGGAATTGATATTCGAGAGGTGGGTTCTGGTTCGACTGGCGCGACTAATGTACTGAGAACTTTGGGGAAGGGGCCGGGGTTGGCGGTGTTGCTGGTTGACGTGTTGAAGGGCGTAAGCGCGATCGCCCTAACCCGCTACATTTACTCTCTAGATTTTACCAGTCAGCTAGCGATCGGCGCAGGTTTAGAAAATACTGCAACTGTCATCCCTTGGATGGCAACTTTAGCAGGTTTATTTGCTGTTTTAGGACACAGCAAATCTATCTGGCTGGGGTTTACCGGCGGTAAATCGGTGGCTACGAGTTTGGGAGTTTTGCTCGGTTTGTACTGGCCAGTTGGTTTGGGAACTTTCGGAATTTTTGGAATTGTTTTTGCAGTATCCCGAATTGTTTCTTTAAGCTCGATTATCGGAGCAATTAGCGTTGCTGGATTGATGTTTGTTTTACATCAACCGCTGGCTTATATATTGTTTGGAATTGCGGGCGGCGTGTTTGTGATTGTGCGGCACCGCAGCAACATTCAGCGTCTGTTGAACGGTACTGAACCGAGGATTGGAGAGAAATTGGAAACAGCAGCTAGCGATCGATAATCATATCATTTCCAGTTAATGACATAACAAAAACCCTTCGTTCGTTCGTAGTGCGGACTTTAGTCCGTTCTCCGGCTGCGGACTAAAGTCCGCACTACGAACTTTATTGATTGCGGTCAATCGAACGGACATAATATAACACCTATTTCCCTAATTCTTGGGAACGCAAATAAGCTGCTTTGACTGCTTCGATCGTAGCAGATCGAAAGCCATTACTTTCTAATTTAGCAATTCCGGCAATAGTTGTGCCGCCGGGACTTGTCACTCGATCTTTTAATTCTGCCGGGTGCATTCCTGTTTCTTGTAATAGCTTCGCCGTACCGAATACAGTTTGGATTGCTAATTGAGAGGCGATCGCCCGTGGCAGTCCAGCACAAACTCCGCCATCTGTCAAGGCTTCGATAAAAATTGCCACATAACCGGGGCCGGAACCGGAAAGCCCAGTCACCGCATCCAGCATACTTTCGGGAACTTCCACGACTTCTCCCACAGCCCCAAAGATGCGCTTTACCAATTCTAAATCAGCCGGTTGCACGAGTTTCCCCGGGGCGATCGCGCTCATTCCCGCCCCTACCGTCGCCGGAGTATTCGGCATCACCCGCAGCACAGCGCGTCCCGGAAACGCCGGTTCTAGCTTGCTGAGCGGGACTCCCGCTAAAATAGATACTATCAACGCTTCTGGCTGGGAATTAGCCGTTTCTCCATTATTTCCTTGTTTGCGATCGCCCGCCACAGCCAACTCCAAAGCTACCGTATCAAACATTTGCGGTTTAATCGCCAAAAACAGCACTTCTGTAGCGGTAGCAACTTCTAGATTGCTGGCTGTTGTAGCGATTCCGTAGGTTTCCGTCAAAAATTCGCGCCGTTGGAGTTGCGGATCGCTGACCAATATTTCTGAGGGCAAATAAACTTTTTGTGCTATGAGGCGTGACAGGAGAGCCTCTCCCATTACCCCGCCGCCGATCGTACCAAATTTTATGTTAGTCATTCTGAAGGAAGAAGGAAGAGGGAAGAAGGAAGAAGGAAGAAGGAAGAAAAACAAAAGAAACAGGAAGAAGTGGTAAGAATAGAAAAAGAAGCGGAATGTGATCGCCAGATTTCGGCAAGTTTAAAACTATAAACCAACAAACAATCTCATTTTTTTTCGCAGTTTTTTATTGCTTCCTTCCTTCTTCCCTCTTTTCACCCTGAGCGAAGCCGAAGGGCCTTCTTCCTTCTTCCTTCTCTTAACTACTGAGCCATTTGAGCTTGTTCTGCCGGCCAGACAGTCGGTGCAGGAGCAGCAGCAGGGCGGGGCCGTCCTTGGGCTGGCGGCACTTCGTGAACCACACCAGACTGAGTTCTCACCTGCACGCAGCTAGGCGTAAACAAGAAAATGCTTTCGCCAATTCGTTCTTGATGACCGTCAAGGGCGTAAGTACCGCCCGCCACAAAGTCCACAGCTCTTTGCGCTTGGTCTGGATCCATCACAGTCAGGTTCAAAACCACAGACTTGCGCTCTTTTAGCGCTCGAATTGCTGCCGGCATCTCTTCAAAAGTGCGCGGCTCCATTACTACTACTTCCGAAATCCCGTTCATAGCTCCAGGCATTCCAATCACGTTATTCATTACTGACCCTACTCCCCCGGTTGGTGCAACAACATCCGTACCTGTCGATCCTACTACTGACCGCTCCCGCATTCTGCGATTTTGGCGGCGTTCTTCTTCTGCTGCTGCGGCAGCGGCATTCGGTTCGGGCGGTTGGTAGACAGTTTGAAAACGATCTCCATCCGCTTCATCGTATTCGTAATCGTACTCAGGCTCGTTGTTGAAGCCTACAAAATCTCGTAGCTTAGAAAAAATGGTCACTATTTAAGCTCCTTCACGACTGTACTGCCCCGACTATACTCGCGTTGCGGGTTAGCCGCGGGTCGCTAACTACTCTATTTTTAACCCAAGTTGTCCTCTCTTCTAGAGCCAAACAAGCTTGTTCCTAGCCGTATCATAGTAGCACCTGCTTGAATTGCCAAATGATAATCTCCCGACATCCCCATTGAGAGCTGCTGCATTTGGATGTGGGGCAAATTTTGCTGCTGGATTTTATTAGCAAGTTCGCGGGTGCTGTTAAACAATTCTAGGATTTGCGCCTCATCTAATCCTAGCGGAGGTATTGTCATCAAACCTTGAATTTTGAGATTCTGACATTTGTTCAGTTCTGGGAGGTCGGCAAGCAGTTCTGGGACAGTCCAGCCGTATTTGTCCGGGTCTGGCAACATTTTTACTTGCAGGCAGACTTCCCGAGAGCAGGACTGTTCGCCCGCTATGCGATCGAGCCGACGGGCCAGTTTTAAGTTGTCCACAGAATGAATCCACTGGAAATGCTCTAGGGCTTTGGCCGCTTTGTTGGCTTGCAAGTGGCCGATTAGGTGCCAGTTGATGTCCGGCAAATCTTGCAGTTGACTTTGTTTTTCGGCAGTCTCTTGAACCTTGCTCTCCCCAAAATCTCGGATGCCCGCCTGGTATGCTTCGCGGATAGCATCAGTCGATACCTGTTTGGTAACGGCAATTAACCGCACTGATTCCGGCAAGTGTTGGCGAATGCTGTTAATTCGAGAGGTAATGGTCATGGTTGCTCAATGCTCGGAAGTGGAGGGCAGGAAAATTCGGAACGAAAATTTAATCAGTAGGGCGTGCTGAATTAATTACACTTGCATATCGCCCCAGGGCCGAATCAGCGTCAAGAGTCTGTTTGTAATTAATGATGCCTGGTTACTTAATTTAAACATCTGCTACACTTCTGTGTTTCCACCGCAAGGCGAGGTAAAGAGAGGCAGAGCCTCGGGATCTGCATTACCAGGCAGAGCCTGGTAACGAGGAATTCCCAATTACGAAATTCCCAATTACCAATGACTAATGACTAATGACTAATGACTAATGACTAATGACTAATGACCAATGACCGATTTTCGCTATTGAAATGTACGCTGGTGAATGGCTTGCAATTGGTCGTAATCTTTGTATTGCCCGCTGCGGCGGAGGGTTCGCAGGCGAATTTCAACCATCAGGCGAGCGTCGGAGCGGCTGATGGGTTCAAATCTCAGGCCGCCAGGGCCGTTTGTCACTAAGAAGAATAGGCGCTGGGCGTATAGTGTGGTGAATAATTCTTGGCTGTCTTCAACCTGGGATACCCTGAAGAGGAGGCCGAAGTTTGGATGGTTCAGGTATGTTTCGGTAGTCATTTAGGCTCACAGTCGATCGATTTTAGCTTAAAGATTTAGATTGTAGATTTAAGTTTCGCTGGCGAATCACGGGACGGGGTGGTTCTCAGGCGGGGTACAAAGGGCGATCGCCGTAGCGGTGCAGTAGTCTCCGTCGTGGCTGAGGCTCAAATTGCCACTGGCAATTTCCCCAAAGTGAGGCTCGTGCTGCTGCTGTTCCGTGCAGTTGCACGTTTGGAGCACCGCGATCGTCCCGCCGAACTTCCACATCCGCATATCGTATGCCCCGCCATCCCGTACCTAGAGCTTTGACAACAGCTTCTTTGGCCGCCCAGCGCCCCGCTAGCTGGTTGCAGGAAACTCGATTCATCAAAAAAATGGGTAGAAACCCCGTCCTTTTAGGACGGCTTTACAAAAAGACTTGCCTCAAACCAACAATATCACAGAAAATATGTTAACCTGTGAAAATGGAAAAAGCCTACCGCTACCGATTCTATCCCACTACGCAGCAAGAAAATCTCTTGCGACGGACAATGGGGTGTACACGGTTAGTGTACAACAAGGCTTTGGCTGCTCGCACAATCGCGTGGTACGAGCATCAAGAGAAAGTTGGCTACAGCCAAACCTCCTCTATGCTGACGAATTGGAAGAAAGAGGAAGAGCTTGATTTTTTGAATGAAGTTAGCTGCGTACCTTTGCAACAAGGACTCAGACACCTTCAGGCGGCCTTCAGCAATTTCTTTGCGGGTCGCGCTAGATATCCTAACTTCAAGAAAAAGCATAACGGCGGCAGTGCTGAATTCAGCAAGTCAGCTTTCCGCTGGAAAGATGGACAGGTGTTTTTGGCTAAATGCACTACACCATTACCTATTCGCTGGAGCAAGCAGATTCCCGAAGAGTGTATTCCGTCTACTATTACGGTAAGACTGACACCTGCTGGACGTTGGTTTGTTTCCATACTTGTAGACGACCACACAATTAAACCACTTCCTAAAATAGAAAAATCTATCGGTTTGGATGTAGGAATAACCAGCCTGATTGCTACTAGCGATGGCGACAAAATCGCCAATCCCAAGCATTTTAAAAAGCTTCGCAAGAAGTTAAAAAGGAAGCAAAAAGCTTTATCTCGCAAGCAGAAAGGAAGCAACAATAGGCAAAAAGCGCGGGTACAAGTAGCCAGAATCCATGCACAGATAACCGATGCGCGTAAAGATTTTCTACATAAATTAACAACTCAACTAACTCGTGAAAACCAAACGATTGTAGTTGAGGATTTAGCTATCAAGAATATGGTGAAAAACCATAAACTAGCTCTGGCGATCAGTGATGCTAGTTGGGGCGAACTAATTCGCCAACTTGCGTATAAATGCAAGTGGTACGGACGAGAGCTTATAAAAATAGACCGCTGGTTTCCTAGCTCTAAGCGCTGTGGAAACTGCGGGCATATTGTAAATAAATTACCGTTGAATATTCGGGAATGGGAATGTCCTAAATGTGGGACAAACCACGATCGCGATCTTAACGCTGCAAAGAACATTTTGGCGGCTGGACTAGCCGTGTCAGTCTGTGGAGCAACTGTAAGACCCCAAGAGAGTAAATCTCGGAAGGCTGGTGCTACGAAGCAGAAACCTAATCAGTGATGATTGGGAATCCCCGCTCCTTGTTTGACGGGGTGGATGTCAA
>Ga0335395_10000754_pt1 | contig 20437 bp, 19 predicted proteins | sample MAT02_FD_205744 | JGI IMG/M metagenome (GOLD analysis project Ga0335395, IMG submission 205744) | Freshwater microbial communities from Lake Fryxell liftoff mats and glacier meltwater in Antarctica - MAT-02 (spades assembly) (version 2) ...
ATTGATCAAACCACAAACGTGGCTGATATACGGCAGCGGCCAACCGTCCAGAATGTGTCAATTAACCCTTATTTCAGCCTTGCAAGAAAGCGATGGATGAAGTGTGAGAGGACTTGTTTCGGGCAACCGTATCCGGGCTTTCGTCAGGTTCCCGAGCAATCCGCCCCGATTTCCGATTAACCAGGATTGCCCCGCAACGACGTAGCGTCACATTTTTTGATGCTCTCCTGAATAGTAAGTAGTCCATTTAACATAACTCGGACTTATACAACAGAATGTATCACCCTGAAATAGCCTTACGCAACCTCTGTAAGGTTATGAAAGTAAGGGACTTGATCACAATTAGGAAAAATCATAAAAACCGGAAATTCAAATCTCAGGTCGTCGAACTGTGCCGGTTAGGAATACTTTCCGAGCGGCAACTGCTTGTTGAATTGAGGATTTCCGCATCGGCGGACCGTACGAACTTCACTTAGAGGGTATAATTAAAAAAAGGTAAACCAAACCCATTCGGACGGCCGATGCCGACAGTTTTTGTACCTTTTTTTATTTTACCCATTGTAAATATTTTACCTGCCACACCATGCTGGTGATCCCCCTGCCGGAGAAAGTCGTACAGTTCGGGGTGGTGGGGCTTGCAGTCAGGCCGGAGCCAATGAAAGAAGCTTATCGAGCGACTTTGGGTCCTGGAATTTTGGAAGTGAGGCGATACGTTTCTGACCCCAAAGGGCGAAATCGCGTGCGCAAATTAACTTTGTTACTGGTTAGTGTGAACGGCGAGCTTTCCGCCCAACTGCTCTTTGACGGGCCGCCCGCGCGGTGTTCAGGCTGGTGCTGGACGATCAGGCCAAGCGCTGCTGGTTCTACCTTGACGGAAAGGAGCTGCGTGCTAGGCGGCCGATGCCGAAGCATCCTGCCGGGCCACAAGCGGACGGCCCGCCGCGCGGGCCAGGCCTGAGTCTCGGTCGTAGTTGGGGTCTGGTAACTATGCGGTATCGAGGTAGGTAACTAAGATAAAGTGTTAATAGATAGATATTTAACACATTCACTAACTAAGAGCTAATTAAGTCAGTAACTATGCGGTAATCATGCGCTACCGATACCAGGTGTTGAGGTTGTCGAGCGCCTCCTTCAAAAGCAAAGTGAGTTTTTTACCAGTTTCAATAAGCAGGTATTGCCGGTAGTTACTTTTGGATGGATAAGGTTCCACCAAGAAATGGACTTTGTCCACCGGGGCCCTTATCCTTCCCCAAAGACCCGCTTAAACAATTTTTCCAGATCGTTTTTCACAATGCCGAAGCCTGGAAGAGTATTTGCCTGGATTTGGTGGCCTAAGCTATTTCGCCAGGCAAGTTTCACCGCCCGTTCGTTTTTGGGGTTGACTAGTTGCTCGACTCCCTCGAAATCAAGGTTTTTGTAGGCCATTTTTTTATGGAAAGCCTTGACGATATCATGCCAGCGGAGGTCTTGCACGTGGTTTGCCAGGTACCAAATGTCGTAGTAATCCCTGGGTGCGGTGTAGGAACGCTGAATCAAGGCGCGGATTTTTTCGGCCAACACTTCCTCGATGGCGTAGCAGGGGATTGGCTGCTGCATAGCCAGCCGATCTGTATAGGGATGGAACAGACTTCTTTCGACCGGGACAAAGACCAGGGTTTCGTACCGGATGATTTCCACTTTGATTTTGGTCTGCCACCTTTCGGGCGCTGGCGGGGCTGAATTCTTAGGGTGGTCGGCACCCCAATATTTTACAATGGCCTCGTAGCCTACGGGCTGGTTTTTAAATTGTATTGTATTCAGCGAAATGACGTGCGTGAGGATGCCGGCACTCTCAAACAAAAACAGACAGATAGTGTCCAAATGGGCCTGCGTCAACTCGAAATTCTCCGACCGAGCGGTGAAATCAAGGTCTTCGGAGAATCTGTAATCGGGAAACCAACATTTCCGCAGACAGGTCCCTCCCTTGAATACCAGATTGTCCCTCATCTCAGGAATGGCGTACATGGCGGCCAGAAAATGGCCAAGTACCCAATCTTTGTCAATCACCGCCTTCGTTACCCCCGACTGCTCTGCTACTCTTGCTATTTCTTTTTGAAAGATCATTCAATGGGGTCTGTTAATGATATTCAGGATGTCGTCGGCGGAGATATTCAATCGCAGTTTCCACTGGCTCACAAACTCTCCCTCTTCTTCACCCGCCGGATCGAAAAGGCTGTATCTCTCATTGGTCTGATTTCTGGCGTACTGTACGAACTCGCGCAAGTCCTCCTTCCCGGAAAGTTCGGCCAGGTAGCCCATGCGCTTGGTAGCGGCAATATTGTGAATAGCCCCACAAGCGGCAATCAGTTTCTGGCCACTTGGTGACGCTTCAAGAAAGGCCCTAAGAAGTTCGGCGTAGCCGCCGGAATAATTGGGAAGATCAAAGCAGTCAGCCAGTGTCTTTTCAAGGGTCGTGATACGGTAGCTGTGATTTCCGTGGCCTTCCTGTCTTATTTCCACCCGTTTTGAGGAAGCGATTTGGACGAATTTGTAGTAAACGCCGAAAACCGTTTTGTCCTTTTTGGGCCTGGTGGTCTGCACGAATACAGAATTAGGGAACTGCTCGGTCAGTCCGTATTGATGCAGCGCCGACCAGTAGGCAATCGCTCCATCCGGCACCAGGTAGCAGCCGATTACTTGCTCGTCCCGGAAGTTGTGACGGCAGTATTTTCCTCTCTCAATTCTGGACAGAATGCCTTTGTCTACCAGATTTTCGACCAATCCGTTTATCTCATCTACTTGATTTCCAAGTTGCTTTTTGATTTCAGCCAGCGTGAATATGTCTAGCTCGCGGTCATCCAGCAGCAGCATGAAATCAATTTGCTTCCGGGTCAGGTTTTCTGAAATATAAGTACCTCCAGCCATTACCTTTTACGTCAAGTAAAACCCTAATTTACCAGGTTTTTCTCTAAACGAAAGGTAAAACTCGATTATTTATTGGCTATTCCAAACGTCGTAGGGCAATCTTCATACCCAAGGGGATACTATCAAGTCAGTGAATTTAATCGCAGCCTTTCGTAAAACGATTTCAAAACGAACAGCCTGAAATCCTGGCACAGGCCGAACCACTCTTCGCAGCACATATCGAAACGCATTTTGGGAACCAGTTCTAACTCTGCTCCCTCCTCAGTTTGGGTCGTCAGGAATTTGGGATGAAGAGCATCTTGACCGTAGCGGTCGAAAATTTGTTGCAGTTGGGGACATTTGGTTTTGGGATTGTTAAAAGGGGACTTTTCGGCTGAAACTGACTTGTTAGTTGATTTCATTGGTTAAGTTTTCAATTCCACATATCGTACACACGCCTGAACCCGCTATCAGTTTTACTCTACAAAATGGATAGAGTTTTAGGTCGGGCAAATTTGTTGGAAACCGCTGGGCTTGGCAATACGTCTTTAGTCGTATTTTAGCGAAACAGACTAAGAATCGCGAGAAAGTAGCACATACGTACAAGTACGTACACTGGCCAAAAAACCGCGTTTCTATTGATTCTGCATGATTTTATGGAGTAGTTGGACTTTGTTGGTGACGCCAGTTTTTTGAAAAATGTTTTCAATGTGTTTCTTGACCGTCCCCTTGGAAATATACAGTTCTTCGGCGACATTCTTGTACGTTTTCCCGGTTCTTACCAGCCGAACTACCTCCTTCTCCCGCGTGGTTAAGTTGAAAAAGGTCATGTTTATCTCAAAGACCTGAATATTCCTCTCGATGACATCGACAATGCCGTTGAGCGAAGTTTCTGTTTCAGCTACTTCAAAAGCTTGTAGTTTCTCACGGTCCAGCCTGGCTTGTATGATAGATCGTCGGATGAACAGAAACGTTAGGATTGAGAAACCCAGATTGGTGATGATTGCCTCGGTAACCTGGTCGATGCCCGGAAAAAAGGCTATGGCCACGAAGGGAACCACGGAGCAATACATCCCGATTTCTTCAAAGAATTCCCGATTTTCAATCTGCTTTTTGAAGGCTTTGTGGATAGATTGGTACATCACGTAGGCCAGTACCAGACTGTACGCCGCCGGGATAATCAGACCGTGGGCGATAGCGCTATCAATATCGCCAGTGAGCAGATATTCCGTGGTAAAAATCAGAGTGAAGGGGATATAAAGAAACAAAACAACCCCATAGGTGGCGTGAAAGCGCAGACCTTCCAGATTGTAAGAGCGATAAAAATAGTAGGGGAAGTAGCTGGCCATGACGAAGCCAGCCGCGTAGGTGAACGCGTACTGTATCACCATGGGAATGTCAACGAAGCGAGGATCCGGGAACAGCCCCATCGCCAGGTTTTTGACGATAAGCAGACCAAGCAGGATCAAGTAGTACTTGCGGTTTTGATCTTTTGGCCAGCACAGGTAGTAGTAGAGTTGATACACGAAGAAAGCCGCCTCGATGACTACGAAGCAGAAGGTAACGATGTGTATGTCTGTACCGAAAACGTGCATATGGATATTGTTGTCTCATAAATCCCTTTTCAGTAAAAACAGGTCGTAGCTGAGGGGAATCTGGCCATAAATCGAAAACCCTTGCTTCTCGTACCAAGGAATATTCCGCTGCGTGGAGGTTTCCAGGTAAATGGGCCTATTCATTCCATGGGCATCGGCCAGCAGCTCATCGAGGAGCTGATTTCCGTATCCCTTCCCTTGGTGGTCAGGCAGTACGCCGAGAAACCACAGGTGGTAAATAGGCATGGCCGGATGATGCGCATGTACCTGGCTCTCCCGGCCAAGAGCCTTGCCTATGTTCCGTAGGCCGATTGATCTGAGTATCAGCCCCCCCATCAGCAGCAGGCTTCGAACCGATGCCTGCTTGCGGTCGGGGAATATCACAAGTGCGCAGGACTTTCTATTTTCGGAAATCACCACCTTTCCCCACAGCCTGCATATTTCAAAGGAATAGGCAATCAGCTCTTTTATCCGTTGTATTCGTTTGGCATCCTGCGGAATCAGGTAATTCACGCTCTTGTTGTCATCAAACGACCGCGCCAGAATCTCGACGACCAACTCTTTGTCCCTATTGGTAGCTTCAACCATTTCAAAAGTGGCTTATTGGAACAGGGCGAACGAACACGAGATTCAAAAATGAACTTCGCTCCGATAATCCAGAAAAAGTGGTGGTATAGTGTTGTTAGTAGCCGAGGGAGAAACTTCAATAAAATTTTCGTGCCTAAGCAGTTACTACCTCGAAATGGTCTGGAGCCGCTTTCAAACGGAATCTCTTAACCTCTGATTTTGGAAAATCGTGGCGATTTTATCCCAGTACCAGTTTCATCAGCCTTCGGCCTGTCCAATTCCCGCGAATTTTCCTGCTTCACCGCCTGGCTTTGTGGTGTACTTTCGAGACTCTGGTCAGCCGATTCTTTATCTGGCTTCAAACTCTCGGTCAGACGCTTTTCGATGTCGGAAAGGTTGGCTTTGAGTTCTCTCAGCTTCCCTTCCTTCGGCCAAGGCTTGTTTTGGGATTCCGAGGCAATTTTTATGTCGCGCGTCAGTTCTTCCTGCTTTTCCTGTTGATGTATCAAAAGTTTGGCAATCTGCTCGCTCGAGGTGGCCTTGTTCACGTATTCCCCAACCGTCCTGATTTTTCCCGAGTTGAGGTAGCCGTTGTTGTGGCGGTAAACGATTCCGTTGGGCGACCTCACATCCCATTTGTGCTGCGTGTGACCATCGAATTTGAAGGTGTCTGCCGAAAGTTCAAAGCCGTTGAAGGTGGCTATTTTTGCAATGCCAACTACCTTTTTTTGCTGAGCGGTCAGCATAGAAATGCCTAACTCCTCAATTTTGTCTTCTTCCACCAGCGGGTGATTCTCCCGTTCATTACCGTGGAGAAGTTTTTTGTCAGCTTTTAATTTTTCCAGCACCTCCCCTACCCTTTCCAGAGTTTTTTCCAATACGGAATATGAACGACGCTGGGAAGCCATGTCCTTATTGAATATCGTCCTTTCTGATTCCAGGCCGGCGATCTGCTTTTCCGTTTTGGCTTTTTCAAGCAAATCTTTATTTCCCGAAAGCAGAGCAACGTACTCGGCGTAATTCATGCCGTTCGTCTCGTCCATCCCGCCCTCGTCGATGCTCCTAACCGATATATTTTGGTTCTTAATTTGGGAAATGAACAAGGTCTTGTTCTGTAACAGGTTGAACATGAAGTTATCCAGCGTCCGCTCCACGGCATAGACATAGTTCTGCACCTGGTTGCCGAAATGGTTTTTAGCCGTCTCATTTCCTGCTCGCACTCCCCGGCCGACGCGCTGCTCAAAATCCGAAGGCTTCCAGGGAACGTCCAGATGGTGCATGGCCACGATGTGCTTCTGCGCATTGACTCCCGTTCCCAGCTTTTCGGTGGATCCCATCAAGACACGGATTCGACCTTCGTTGGTGTCCCGAATGATTTGCTGACGCTGCTTGTCGTTTTTTGCATCGTGAATAAACCGAATTTCGTTAGCGGGCATATCGTACTCGTGAATCAGTTTTGTCTTCAAAGCGTCGTAAACGTTGAATAATGAAGTCCCAGAAGGCGTACCCAAGTCGCAGAACACAATCTGGGTGCCTTTGAACGGCGCGGATTCCTGATAGTGCCTGCTGATCACCGCCGCCGCCTGGCTCACCTTGCTGTTTGGATGGTCACCATTGGTTGGGTCAACTAACCGCATATCCAGCGCCGATTTTTTAGAGTAATTTGTTGCGATCAGCATCTTTGCCCGCTCCTCTGACTCCGAGAGCGGTCTTCTACCCAACAGAGTGCCGTCACCGCTGGCAGCAAACTTGATGAGGTTTTCGGTAAACGCGGCCTGCTGCTCGGTCGGTTTGATGTTTATCAGTCGATGCACGGCAGCGGGGCGATCGACGCCCACCATTTCAGCCGTTCGGAAATCTGTAATTTGGCTGTAACAGGCCGCCAGTTCCGGCACTTTGATGAAATGCCGAAAACGTGATTTCTCTATCAGTTGATTGGTAACGGAGTATTCATAATCCGTTGTCTTCTTGGCATAAACCGACAGCCACGAATCGAAATTTTCCATTTTTTGCCGTTCCAACTCCTTTGGTCGTAGGTACTTGAAAAGCAAATACAGTTCCGTCAGAGAGTTAGAAATAGGCGTCCCGGAATAAAAGGCAACGCCTGAATCCTCTCCCCTCTTTTCCTGGATAGTCCTGACCGCGAAAAGCATATTGAGCGCCCGCTGGGATCCCACCTGGTTGCCCAGGCCCGCCACCCGGTCGTGCCGGGTGGTGAAAAGCAGGTTTTTAAATTTGTGGCTCTCATCCACTTGAAGAAAATCAATGCCCGTTTTCTCAAAATCCAGGGCATTGTCCTTTTTCTCATCAATCTGATGGAGAACCGAATTCAGATTATTCGTGAGGGAAACCTTTCTTCTTTCCAACCCTTTCAGTAGTGCGGTACCCACTCTGTAATCAGTTCTTTTTAGTTCATCTAAGTCCTTTTCAAGATTGGCCACCTCGCTGCCGATCAGACGTTTTTGGACATCCAGACTTTGAGGGATTTTGGCAAACTGGTCATGCGTCAGAATGATGCAATCCCAAGCGGTATTGGCCATGGCGTCGAAAAGCCTTTCCCTCCTCTGCTTTGAAAAATCCTTTTCGGATGGCGCAAGAATTCGTGCGTCAGGATAAGCGGCCTTGAAGGTGTCGGCAATGGCCCCGACATTGGCCTTCATGCCCACGATCATTGGCTTAGCCACCAAGCCCAGGCGTTTCATTTCGTAGGCCGTGACGATCATGGTTAGCGTCTTCCCGGTACCCACCTCATGATCCACGATGCCTCCCGCGTTCTGAATCAGCATCCAGGCGGTATCTTTTTGAGAGCCGTATAGCTCCTTGATCCCTAAGTTCTGCAAGCGCAGATTCGGGAATTTCAAATGAGAGCCGTCGTACTTTTGCTTTACTTCCGAATTATACAGCCGATTATAGGTCTCCTCAATTTCCTTTTTCTCCGAACTAGGCAGTTCTCTCATCCAATCGACGAAGCCATTCCTGATTGTATCAATCTTTTGGGAAGCCAGCCGTATTTTTTCCGAATCCCGGACAGTAATTTCCCGGCCTTGACCATCACTGACCTTCTTTGTGATATTGGGGACGTTGTCCAGCAGCGCGTAATGCAGCAAATCCAAACCCGTGTAGGTCCGACTGTTGGAATGCACGGCGAACTCCTCAGTAAGTTTAGGATTGTAGCGGTGGTCGAATCCTTTAATTCCAAAATCGTCGATAGACGAAGAATAGCTTACCGCGACCTCGGTGGAGAAGAAACTCGACGCAAACCGCGAATACAACTCAGTATCGAGCCACCTCTCCCCCAAGTTGAAATCAATCAACTCAAACGGCACGGGTTCGGGCCTTACGCTTTTCAGATAACGGAGGGTCTGATCAATTTCCAAAGAATCAGGCGCTGTCGATGACCTTAAAGCCGATATCTGGTCTATTTTTTGCTGAATGTTGCCCGATCCTAAAACATCTTTGATCTGATAGCTGCTGTCGAGCGGATTGTAAAAAATCTGCTCGGTTAATTCCTCCAAAAGGCGATCGGAAGGCTCACCGGAGATTTCCGACATATATTTCAAATCGACCATGCCGAACCGATTCAGGGAGGCGGCTAGTGATTCTTGCGGAGTGAAAGTGGCAACCTGAGCGTTGGCGATGTGAACCGGACGATGGAAAATGTCTGTCTTTTCGTAGGTCTTGGACTCCTCGTTGTAGGTTTCCAGCGATAGCAACTGCCGGCCCGCCGGGTCGAGCAGGATGGTGTCGATATTCGTCCGGTCTTTCAGGGAGCCAAAGCTGGCTTTGAAAGAATCGTAGCTTTCGTTGAGCTGTTCGCGAAGCTGCGGACTCTCCGTTTGATTATCCCTCTCCTGATGAACCAGTTTGAAATAACTGTCGCGGATGTCAATCAGCGTTCCCCAACGCGCATTTTGAGAGGAAGAAAGCCGCATGGGTTCTACCAAGGTTTTTCCAGCCTCATCCACCTGGAGCGTTCCAATCGTTCCAACTTGCTGTACGATGCTCCCTTGGGAAAGATGTTCGTAACGGTCGCCCGTAAATTCAATCGCAACTGGCTGGGCAAAAGGAATAACGGGAGGTGAAGAAAACAAGTCAAGCTGGCCAGCGGGCGCTGACTTCCTTTTACTTTTTGTGAGGGGATTTGCCTGGTAAAGTCGGTAATCAAAAGTATTAAGCAGGTCTTGTTGGAAAACCTCAAAAACCTCTCTTCCTATTTGTTGGGCATCACCAGAGTGATTGTAAATGAGCGCAGGCTTGCCGTACTGGTTCGTGGCAATTTCTTGGTTAGTATGAATTATACGGTTGGGCGCACGGTCAAAATATAGGTTAGACTTAACCGTGTCCTCGCCTGAAATAGGGCGCGACGCTTCAAGGAATAGCATTTCTTGCTCAGAAAACGTGCCTATTAGCTTGGCCCTTTTCTGAACGATGATGAAGTCAGACCCGGCTTCGGTACCCGCATCTTTGAAGAGATTATTGGGCAGCCTTACCGCCGAAATCAGCTTGGCTTTTTGCAGCAAATTCTCACGAAAAGCGCGATTGCTCTCAGTATTGGCAAAACTGTCAGTCGTAATCAAGGCAACCAAACCACCAGGGCGGGCCAGTTCGACGCTTTTCAGGAAAAAGTAGTTATGAATCTTCCCGGTCGCCTGTTTTTCAACCTCTCCTTTCCTGGCAAAAGCGGGATCGAAAACCGAAATATTTCCGAAAGGGATATTGCTGGCTACCAAATCAAACAGATTGTCCTTTTGACCGCCGATGTTCTCGAAAGCTTCGTTTCTGACTGTGTCGCCAGATTTTGCCGAAAGCAAAAGCCCGGACAACAAGTCTTTCTCGAACATCAGTACATCGCCTGGGCGATGGTCGACTCTGATTGTATCAATGAATCTACCGCTCCCCGCCGAGGGATCGAGTACGGAGTTCAACGGAATCCCGGTGGCTTTTAAGGAAGAGGAGAGCGCTTCGACGATGGGGGTCGGTGTGTAGAAACCAGTAAGGACGCTATTTTTAGCTGACTCGATGTATTTTGCGGAATCATTCGGCCTATACAACTCCACCAAATCGTGGAATTCCTTAACCAAAGGCCGCATACGCTTATTAGAATCTGTCCAAAGCGCGTCAACTTTGGGATCGATCAGTATTTCGCTCAGTCCGCCAAATCCAGCGTACTGCGATAAAACTATGTTCTCCTGTGAATTGGCATTTTTAAAACTGAGATGAACCTCAAACGCCAGGCGTAGCGCGGTCAGGTTCGACCGCATTTGTTCCAACTTGTTCATGGGTGGGTTGGGGCGGGATTTTAATTTTTATTGAAAGTGGTAAGCGTTTTCCTGACTCCGTTCAGCAGCTCCTTATTTGCTTGGTTCATCTCTTCGGGAGTGGCCGCCATTTGGATGGCGGAAATCTGTTCGGTGTTTTCGGCTAGAACTTTCAGCACCAAATCCTGTTCGTTCAAGTCCTCTATTCCAGTCGCATAGGTTAGAAAAGTCTCATTTTCTATCAAGAAATCTTTTAGAATACCGTAAGGCGAAGAGATACTTTCCAGAGTTTCGGTGAGGGCTCGTTCCATCGCTTCGTAGGTCGGCATTCCTGCCCGATCATACGCCTGAAACAGGTCAATCGTATCTTGGGTCAATTCCGCCAGATGGTTTTGAATACCTTCCTCCTGAACCAAATCCGGGTGGTAATCCAGCAGATATTTTTTGATGCTGTTTTCAAAATATCCGCTCTGAGGCTCGTTTCTATCCTCTATCATATCCTTATTCAAATTATTAATTCTTAATTATCATATTTCAAATGTAAAATATTTTTTTAATTTATTTAAATTGATTCCTATGTTTCGGGGTTTTGGAACCCCGCTCCAGCAAAAAAAGCCGATAGCTTGTCGCTATCGGCCTTTTTTGCTCCAGACTACTTTTGCTTACTGGTAGTCGAAAACTGTCACGTAATGCACGTACCACGGGTCAACGGCAAAGCTCAGGGTGGCGTATTGGTGTTCTTCTTGAAATGATTTCAAGATTCTTGAACATGCTTCTTCGCTTCCAAAAACGAATAAATCCTTGTTCCTGACTATATAAGCGCTCACCTGCTCTTGGGCAAGTTGGCTCATTTTCTGTGAAAAGATTTGATTTTGAGTCTTCATGTTGCAGTTTGAAATAAGGGTTTACAGTCCGGGCAAAATACCCGGACTGCAAACGGGTGAGGAAATCAGGCTATTAGGTCGGCAAAAACGGGCAGGTCGCAGGCCTTTAGAAGCTGGTGGCCGTTAGCGATATTGAGGCAATGGTGGTAACCGTCCAAATTGAGCCGCTCCGCGCGGTTGAACATGGACATTCCATTGTCAGCGGTCACGCCTAGTTCATGCGTCGTGTAGTTGGTCAAGCCGTTGAACAGGCCAAAAAGGGTGTGTCCGGTATCGGCCATTTCCGTCCTGAAGCAAGCCTCGATAGTGGAAACGATGTTTTGCTTCCGGGTGCTGATTTCGGTCTGGCCTAGCCGTTCTTCCTTGCTGAGGTTAGCCAAACGGGCTACCAAACTGTCGTGAATCTCCTTCGACACCTCCACTTTGGAGAAGTCATTCATGCTTTTGTAGTAAGCGCGGAGACTTTTCCGGTAGTTGAAAAACTCTTCTTGAATTCTTTCCACGCCAATCTCAAGCCCGCGTGAGTGCTTTACTTTGAGTGAGCGATACTGCCGGGCGAAGCGGTTTTGGCAGCGCATCATCAGATTAGAATTTCCGACGAAAAATGTGGTCTGTCCGTCGTGACCGTTGCCAATCATCAGACGGTCTTTGAATTCAAAGCCGCCGACCTCGAAAGGCTCCGTGCATTTAAGGAAACCAAGCATTTTCTTGCCGCCTTCCAATTCGTAGATGGCCTCGATCGGAAAGCCGGTAACGTCGGCGAACCGCTCCACACAGCGGATAAACGAAGCGTTGGACATAGGGTTGTACCCTTTTTTGCAGACATTCAGCAAGGCTCCCGTATCGCTGCGAAGTAGGGCTTTGTACCCTGGTAGTTCCGCGTTTCGCTCTAATGACGTGGCGGAGATTTTGGACTGGACTACCTCCCAATCTGAGAGGGTTGTAACGATGAATGGATTTTGATTTACCATGATAAATATAAATTAAGAGGTTTATAAATGGCAGTCTGTCAACTGCTTAACTACCTAAAGGTACCACTTTATCTTGATCCCTACAACTTAGATGAACACAATTTGGAGAGAAAATCCTTCTTCCCATTTGGTACAAAAAAAGGCTTTCCTTTGGAGGAAAGCCCTTGATAATGTGCAAGTTTTATCTGGTCATAATTTGGGTCCCTTCTTTTTGGGTGGCCCTTCTTCCTTAGAATCTTTATAATTTTGCTGGTTTTTCGTTTCAGCGGGTATGATGGGTTTGTGTCTAGTCTGTTGGAGAAATGACAAAAGCGACCATTGGCCCATAACAAGATTGCTGGAGTTTGGTAAGCTGTTTCCATTCCGGCTTTTCAGCACGTCATTGAAGTCATTTTGGGTAGCCGTCGGCTTGACGACGTTCGTGAGTTTTCTTCCGTCCCTTCTTTCGATTTCCACCCCCAGCTGATAAAGCGCCGCTTCCAGCATCCTGCCTACGTTAGGAAATTTTATTTCCGTTACTGTCCGCAGAACGTTTGTTTCGGATTCAATAAGGGTTTCCCGGCGGAGTTCGTTTGCCTCCTTGTCTTTCCGCTGAAACATATTCATTTTATCAACCACCCGGTCAATTACACCCGCGTTTTCCGCCAAAACCGCCCGAAACCCGGCTTCCTTACTGAGCGGGTATTTTATTTCGATAGTCAGTACATTGTGACCCACCTCTTTGGCATCCGTTTCCTTGGCCCCCGCTCCGGTTGCCGGTGTGGGGTTGTTATAAACCACGTGCGGGAGTATCGCGGAGCGATTGTCCCGCAGTGGGTGTTCCAAGGCCAGAAAATTTACGGCAAAACGATTTCCCGCCATATTTCCATCCATCCCAATCACGAACTGAGCCTGGGGATTGGCCTGAATTATTTTGCCAATCTGCTCTACTTGCTGATGGGACGGATTGCCAGCCGCCGAAATATACTGTCGGTACTCGCCCACAACCGGGGGCGCAAGTTGATGGTAGGATAAAGAATCAATGGGTGATTCCGATATCATGATCCGGTTGGTTGTAATGTCTAGGTCTCCCTTCTGAACTTCGACGGAAACGTCACCCTTATCGGGATGATTGGTTTGAAAAGTCAGTTTGCCGTTTGATCTGGATACGGTTCCCTTAGTGTCTTTAACCAAGTGGATGTTTTCATCATTCACCACAAAATTTTTTTCAGTCTTAAGCTTGGCGTGTTCGTTGCTCTTCCAAATAGCGTCGCCCTTAACGCCCGGCGGGAAGCTTTTAAAATCCTCATTCCGGATATCCATCGATAGAATGTTCCCTTTTTCCGATGTTAGGGGAAAAACAATGTTTGAGTGTTCTCCCTTTTTGGACGCCAAGACCTGATGTCTGAACTCCGGGGAAAAGAGCGTTTCGGGTGAAATAAAACGCTTTTCAGTCAGGTAATTAGGTTGGTTTTCCGGTAAGAGTGCCAGGTTGTATTCTTCAATCAGGTCTGATTGTCGCAATTTCTCATCATTCAGGTACTGCTTTGGAGAAGCCGGAGCCATAGGACTGAGCTGGGCAGCCTTCTCTTTATAGTCCGGGTTCCCAAGTATTTGATCCACGACCCTGAAAGCACTTTTATAATCTCCTTCTTTGTGCTTGATAAAAGCGAAGACATCTCCCTTGAACGCGGTATTGTTGAGGTCCACGAAGCCCTTGAACCCGCTGTTAGGATTGTTCATGACGGCTAAGCGTTGACTATCGCCTTCAATGCCCGATTTGTAAACCCTCCATTTGTCGTTAGGCTTCGATTTTGCACTCAGCTCGTACCCATAGTGCTGAAGCACCACCTCCGTATCCAATTCATTTCTAATCTGCGCAAAATCTCTTCTTTGGTAATTTGGCGTGAATTGCTTGGGTTTGGAAAATTTCACGACTGGTTCCGGTTTATTTTTAGTTTCCATGCTGAGATAGGTTGAAGGTTCCGCGATGTTATGGCTGGGCAGGTTGAAAGCCTTCACGGCTTTGAAGAGGACATCCAGGTTGTACTCTTTGGCTTTACCGTTTGTGTTTCCGGTATTATGGTAGAGGTCGGGAAAGGACATATGATCGATCAGCAGACCCTGATTGGTGGCACTGCTGGCAAACTCATGTGCTTTGATCGTGGCTTTACGATCGTACACCTTGGCGAAATCAGAAACCTGGAAACCATTGACGGCGGGGTAGAAATCGACGCCAACGCTGTCTCTGGTAGCGATACCAGATTCTGATTTGAGGGGCTTTTTCGCTTCAGGGTCAAACTCCGCAGTGATCGTGTTCCGGCCTGATTCGCGTAGCGCTGTATTGAGCAGGATAATATTTTCCTGAGTGGGGTCGATCCAAAGTTTAATGGTGCTATCGGTTCGCGCTTGTTCGTAAGCATTGATCGAAAAGCTTCCAAAAGCCAGGTAGCGTACATTATTGGCATTCAACTGATCGAATAGCTCAACCTTGTCATTATCTACGAAGTTGACGGGCTGGTTCATAGTGAGAGACGAGTTTGGAGTAATGAGGATTTCTTATCGGAAAATGGATTGGTCGCCATGCTTCTTCCTCAAAGATTTTCGTAAAAAGCCCGGAGTACGAATAGCCTGAATTCTTGGGGCAATTCGTACCACATATCAGCTGACATCGCCTCCCGCATTTTAGGGATTAGTATCGTCTCCTCATCTTCATCATCGGTGACAATGCAGCAGGGATCCAGGGCGTCTTCACCGTAGGTCTGAAGAATGTAATCCACAGTGAGTGGACACTCATTTTCATTCTTGATTTTCATAGGAGTAGGTTGAATGCTGGTAGTGGAATCTCCTTAGGTGAGTCTCAAATCCGACGCCTCACGGAAGGCTTATCGATTTCGAGATTCGTTTTCGGCTGCTCAGCCTGCACAAGCCGAGGCTGTCCCTCACCTATTTCCACGAGTCTGCCCGATATGGGATTGAATTTGACCTTGGCTTCGGGCATTCCCTCGGCCTCAGTTCCCGATTCGGCGACTACGGTGATGCTTTGGCCACCGAGAAGCTTTTTCACTTGCCTTTCGTTTATAGGTACTCCTTTGTGGTTCGTAGGAAGCTCGGATAGCGGGACTCGGTGTTCTTGGGCAAGTACGCTATCTGTTCCACTCTGTGGATTCCTGAGGCGGACTCCTTGCTTGTAACTTATTGTGAACATGGACTCTGTTTTGTCAAGAAACTCCCTTCGCTTTCGGGCATCGCTCTCGAAGTACCAGTCGGCTATATTGGCCAGGCTCGTTTTGAGTTCCATCGCTTTGGCTATGGGAGAGATTGGCTGACTCATGATCCCGGAGATTTCCTTGATTTCTTCGGTGTACTCAACCCCGTTAGAGTCCGTGGCTTTTGACAAAGCCCTCTGGATTTCTTCGGTATATCCCGGCTTGGCAGTCAGGGACAGGGCTTTTGCCATATCTTCGATGGTAGGACTTAGAGTGGGGCCCGTAGAACTGATGCGTAATACGGGCCTTGCAGAGTCATCATGACGGTTCAAATGGAATAGATTGAACCCGAAGAAGTGCCTGGGTTGCCCTTTATCGCTCAACGATACATTTCTCACTTGAATCACCTCCCCTTTCATCAGGTCTTCGTGCACGGTTTTTTGCGCGAGAACTGTTCGGGCATCTATATTCCTCGAAAGGAAGTTTTCTGCCTGAAATAGGTCGATGTCCTGATAGCTTTGGGCTAAATCCTTCAAATCCTTTTCCGCTTTCATATAAGCCAGTCGTTTCGGTTCGATATTCTTTGGTCGTGCAATTTTAAATAAAAAATTAATAATATTAAATTTTAAATATTAATTTTATTTCAAAGTAAGCAATGATCTACTGAGTCTATGAAGATTTATCTGAGAGTAATCTGCGTCCTAATCGTCTCCACGCCGATTTTTGCGCAGATACCCATGCCAAAAGGTCTCCCTCCTGAAAAGGGATTAGAAACTAAGAGCATGAGTGATGAGAAAGACTGGAGAGTACAACCATCTGGAAATCGGTATCAACAGCAGAGTGAGCCAATGAAGAGGGCTTTCACATTCTTGGAAGATATTCCAAGTATCAGCCCGTTAGAGGCGGGAGAATCACCCCGGGTTTCTTCCCCTTTTGGGATAAGATTTCACCCTATCGACAGGGTTCTCAAACCTCACTTGGGCATTGACCTGGTATGCCGAAGAGGATTTCAATTTGTTTATGCCACGGCGAGCGGGCGGGTGACTTTTGCGGGAAACCGTGGCGGCTTGGGCTTGGCAATAGAAGTAAACCACGCTAGTGGCTACCGGACTGGTTATGGCCATTTGGGCACCATCTATGTCCAGGAAGACGACCAGGTAAGAATTGGTGAAGTATTGGGAGTAATGGGAAGTTCAGGTAAGGCGACCGGCATACATCTGCATTATACCGTCATTAAAAATGGTACTGTAGTGGACCCCCTACCCTATCTGACTTTATACGAGGATTTTATAAACAGAAAAGACGCCTTTCGGGCGTCTTTGAATGAAAATGAAGCTAAGTGATCTACTTAATTGTTGGCTCCCCGACCACTAATTGAACTAAGGGTTTGGTTCTGCTTTTTGATTTCTTCAAGTTTCGACATGGCCAGGTTTATGAGTTCTTCAGAATAATAAAGCTTATCGAAATCATAGCCATTTCTCTCGACCGCCCGCTTGAAAGCCATAATATTTGCGGCAGTTCCTTTGCCTTCTTTCAGTGCCCTGTATTGGATATAGCTTAGACCGTAGGGCTCCAGCAGCACCTTTTCGCTGGGCTTTTTCGACAGTTGATCCGCCTCTTCCGCAGTTAGCTCACCCCTCTCCCATTTGGCGGCAACGATAAGTTGTAGGCACAACGAGAAAACGAGTTTATTAAAGAAGGCCACGGCTTCCTGCTCGGTGTATATCTCGTCGAGTTTGCGATGAATTTCAGGACTGGAGGTCATAATCTTACGGGTGAATGTTTTGAGCGCTTCCGTCGGAGACGTCTCTGATGCTTTAATGTGCGTATAATAATTGGTCTAAAATTAGAATAAAATAATATAAAATGTCTATTTTCTTAAAAATATAATCAGTCGCTTTCTGCTTGAAACTCCTCATATTCAAGCCTAATAAGTTCTACTACTTCTTTTTTGATAGACTTATAATTATCTTCGAGCAACCGCGTTTTCCAAGTCTCCTTATCTTTTTCATCGTATTTCTCGCCCGGATAGTATTTGCTCACAAGCTTGGCTATATCCTTGATTATGGGCGGTTTGCCGTAAGTTTTCTTCATGCCATCCTGATCCACCCGCACAACCCCTTTGAAGGTTTTGAGCTTGATCTCTTCCCCAAAATTATCTGCAAACTGACCTACGAATTCACCTTGGGAAAGACCTGAAATCTTAGACGCTGGGATGACTTCATGCAGGGCGGTCGATAGCGTGACCGAAGTCTCCTCTTTACCAAAAGTGATGTTCTCCGACTCCTGTTGCGTTTTTCCAAAACGCCTTGACAACTTTTCAGCCGACTCGAACACTACCTGGCCAGAAAAAATATTGCCGGGCAAATTCATTATTACCTTGGATTCTCGCTCTCCATATCCCGATGCCAACTGCTCGAAATCTTGGAAGCCCAGCCAAGTCGCCACCTTATTGCTCCTGGCGGTAGCCATGAGGGAAGAAATGCCTTTCAGGAACATGGTAGGCAACTCATCCCAGAAAAGCGCGGACTTGAGTTTCCCCTGTTTGTTGACCAGTTTGGCCATTTTAGAGGTGTATAAGGAAAAGACAGCGCCGTACACCTCGTCTCGCTCGGGGTTATTGCCCGTGCAAAGAATCTTCGGATCGTCGGGGTTATTGATGTCGAGCGTAAAGTCATTGCCCGACATGATCCAGTACAAAGTGGGCGAAGAAAGCCTGGCCAGCGGGATGCGCACCGAGGCAATCTGCCCTTCAAGCTGCTCGGCCGCTCCGTGCTGCGCGGCGCTCGCGAAGGGACGCACGTAGGCTTCCAGTTGTGGATAGGAAGCCATGATGGTGAACATCTCCTTGTATTCCTTCTGACAGGCGAATTCCAGAATGTGGGGAAAGGTACAGACGTTTCGGAAGCGCCCGTACAAGTCCAACAGTTCGGGGTCACGCTGGGCTACTGGCTTTTTCACTTCCTCTGCGTAGAGCCTAGTGTACTTGATGGTCACCAGCTTCATGTACCAAATCACGGAAGTAAGAAAGTTAATGGCCGACTCCACAAAAAAATCGCCCTGCTTGTTTACCCAAGTCCGGTTCAGATTGAGCATGATCGTGGCCGCACTCTGATAGCCATCCAATATCTCCGTCATGCCGGATGGGACGAGGGGATTGCAACGGTGGGAATACTCGATATCGTCGAAATTAATCACGTAGAATTTGGGAACAATCAATTTTCCCTGGGCATTTCGCCCCCAAGCGGTAGGGTTTTCGTGGATGGTCTTCTGGTAGGCATTGTAAGCTTCTAGGGTAAGCGTTGGGTATTTGAAGTCATAGATGTAGGCTGTGTAACCCTTCCAGATACTTTGCCAAATTGCAGGTACCAGAATAGCGAATGATTTACCACTGCCTGGCGTCCCTAATATCATGTTCGACCGATAGGGGTTGATGATGTTTACCCAACCATCCCGCCACTTTTTATTATAGTAGTACAGAGTCTTGAAATGGATGGAGTCATCATTCTCCTTGAAATCTTCATTCTGAGGGAAGGTCTCATTCTCGTTATTGAAAATGTCGTTGTTGTTTTTGAAAAACATGATTCGGGAAGCATTCTGTCCCGCTTTTATGATCCAGAATATGGCGACGCAGTTGGAAAGCACGTAGATCACATCAGCGGTTTGGGACGAAAACAGAGAGTATCCGTATAAAAAGAAGATGTTCAGAAAATAAAGTGTCGTCCCCATGGAAGCGTACAGATATACTTGCTCCACTTTAATGCTGGGGTCGATCTTGCCCCGTGAGCCAATTGAATACAGCACGAGCAAAAAGAAGACCATAATCTTAGTGATGAGCGGATGTAAGAATAGGTCGTAACGATCATTGAGCCGGACTAATATCTGATTGAGAAGCGCGGTTGGACTCAATGACCCAAGGGAAGGTATGTTCTTGAACAGGTCATAGTTATACCAGTAGTGATGTAGGAAAACCAGCAGCAGCGCGATAGACAGCAGCAAGTCCACTCCTTTTGCCCTCCCCTCCTTCTCAGCGTTAGTAGCAGCCATTTGTGATAAATTATATAGATTGTTAATTTTCAAATCTATAATTTTATTTCAATCTTTGGAAATTATTTCATCGCTAACACCTAAATGATTTTAATCAGGATATGAGGTTGATTGATAAAAAATACGCTGCGTGGGTGATACTGTTGCTATTTACGACGACTAGCTGCCAGCAAAGTATGTGGACCAGAAGGCTGGCGGAAAACTACAGGCTATTGCAGTACAAAAGTGTATTAGAGGAGGTTGGCAATACTAGCCGTCTGGAGAATCAGCGCTTGGCGTATGAGATTCCCTCTACCTTCAGCTATGCGTATGGAAAGGGAATTTGGCCCTATTCAGGTGTCTCTCCTCAGGACTCCGTAGAAAGGTATCACACAGAAGGAAACGCAATTGTTCCCAGCCAGTTTTCAACTCCGAAAATTATTTCGGCTCAAGAACAGCAGAGGGCAATTGAAGAAGAGGCCAATGAGAAACTGTACAGAACACAATCCGACCCATCCTACTATGAGAACGCCAAGCGGGCATTCCAGGTGGAATACAAACGCCGGATGAGTGCGAAGGGCTTGAAATGACGTGAGCAAAGTCGCTAGACTACGGATTGCCCGCCCACCGTCTCTTGCTAGGATTCACCGATCTTTTGGTATTTGAATTCAAAACCATTATTGATGGTGATCACGCCTTGGTCAAAAAGCAGCGGAACGCTTCCCATTGGGGTAACAGCATAGTAGAAGCTTCCTTCCGCTTCGTATTTGAGGGGATAGGTCGTGCCGTTATTGTACCGCATGAACAGGCCGCCATCTTTTTCGGAAATTGTGAATGTCACAACTTTCGCATCCGGGGAGACCGGGCGACCTTCCTTTGGTATTCTTTTCCATGTTCCCAAGTACTCGGCGGTTCTATTATACTCGCCTTGCTCCGCTCTCTCTTTGGAATCGCAGGAAAACAAAGTCATCATTACCAATAGGATAACGCTCAAATATTTAAATCGGACAGCCATAAATGGAGATCAGTTAGGGGGCGAAAGTTTAACTATTTGCAATTTATAAA
>Ga0335395_10000755_pt1 | contig 20425 bp, 12 predicted proteins | sample MAT02_FD_205744 | JGI IMG/M metagenome (GOLD analysis project Ga0335395, IMG submission 205744) | Freshwater microbial communities from Lake Fryxell liftoff mats and glacier meltwater in Antarctica - MAT-02 (spades assembly) (version 2) ...
GCATATAAAATGAAATTACGATAATTAGAATTAAGTCGAGAAACCAGTTGAAAGTACCGACTACTAATCCTAAGCTGGTTCCCGCGATCGCCTGTACCTGTTCTTGCACTTTAGCAGATAGTTGCTGTTCCAAAATTTCTACGTTAAAAGGCAAATTGCGATCGGCACTCCAAATCTGGAATTCACCTAACTGCTGTCGCCCCGACTCCAGCAATTCCGGGAACCTCACCCCCAACTGTCTCGCTTGGCTGAACACTGGCGGCACAATAGTTAGACCAATTACGACTAATAACAAACCCGCAGTCAAATAAACCAGCCCCGCAGCTACTCCCCGCGGCAAAAATACTTGCAGTCTTACTACTGCATAATTCAATAAAAACGCAATCAGCCCCGCCGTTACTAAAATACTGACCAGTTCTCCAACATAATTGATAGCAGTCAGGGTAAACCATCCCGTCACTAGCACTAGCAGCCAAGTAATTAGAAACTGTTGGACGGGAGAAAAGATACTATTCATTTTAAACAGTTGACAGTTGACAGTTGACAGTTGACAGATGAAGCGCGAGGTTTTTAGGATGGGATTGAGACACCATTGCGCCACAGTCACCCAAAAGGAGGACGCGCTACTACTCAGGGTCTCCGTTAAAATGATATAGATATTAACACCGCAATCTTTCTTTACAATTTAAAAAACCAAAGGCTCAAACCGGCGGGAGGATCTACTGTGACAAATCAAGTTATCTCAGAAGCGGAAGAAACCCAACCCCTTCACCACATACAGAACGGGCGCGACAGCAAATCAGCAGCGAACCTGTCTGAAAGTAACGTCAAAGACGAGTCTCGCGGGGAATTAGCCTCTGAGGAAGATGAACGCGAAATTCCTTTAGAAGTTCCAGAAATGGATGGGGAAGAATCAGCAGTTTGGGAAGCTGAAGAAACCGAAGTTCCCGCCAGCAAAGGCATCAGGTGGCCGACGGTGTTGGCGGGCGTGGGAATTGGGGTAGCTGCAACGCTGGCGGCAGTACACTTGATGCCGCGCCAAAGTGCGCCGACGGCTGCTCAAGCAAAACTGGCAACTCAAACACCGATTTCTCAGACTGTGACAGTGGCGGCTGTGGAATCGGCCCAGGTAGCTCAAACTCTGGAAGCGACGGGAACAGTTGTCGCCTACGACTTGCTGCCGGTGTTGCCACAAGCCAATGGGTTGCAAATTAAGCAGGTTTTGGTGGCGGAAGGAGATGCGGTAGAAAAAGGTCAGGTGATGGCGGTTTTGGATGATTCGGTGTTGCGATCGCAAATTGCCGAAGCTGTTGCTAAAGTACAATCGGCTGACTCTACGGTGGAACAAGCCGAAGCTCAGGTGCAGCAAGCTCAGTCAGCGCAACAAGAAGCTCAAGCAGGCGTTGCTCAAGCCCAAGCCGGTGTTGAAAAAGCCATCGCTGATGCAGCGCAAGCTAAGACAGGCGTCGGCCAAGCTCAAGCTGGTGTTGGCCAAGCTCAAGCTGGTGTCAGTCAAGCTAAAGCGGGCATTGCTTCTGCTCAAGCTAAGTTAGATCAAGCTCAAAGAGAAGTAAATCGCACCCAAAATTTGGCGACTCAGGGAGTAATTAGTCAGCAAGATTTGGAACAACGGAAAACGGAACGCCTGACTGCTGTTCAAGATTTGAACAGCAGTCAAGCTGATTTGAATAAAGCAGCCGAAGAACAGAATAAAGCAGCGGAAGAAGTGCGATCGGCTCAAGCTAAAGTAGCTACTGCCGAAGCTAATATCAGTACGGCGAGAGCGGCCCTCAGCAGCGCTCGTGCTAAAGTGAATACGGCCGGCTCCGCTGTCAGCAGTGCCAGAGCAAATGTCGGAAATAACGCAGCAAGTGTCCGCAGCAATGATGCGCGAGTCAAACAGTTACAAACTCAATTGGAACAAACTGTTGTTCGAGCACCGGATAGTGGCACTATTGCTGAAAGAATTGGTCGAGTTGGGGATGTTTCTGCGGGGAATCAAAAACTGTTTTCGATTATTCGGGGCAACAAGCTAGAATTGCAATTGAAAGTGCCGGAAACTCAACTTTCCCAGGTGCGGCCGGGAACCGCAGTCCGCATTACTTCTGATTCTGATAAGCGGATTAAATTAGAAGGTACTGTGCGAGATATTTCGCCGCTGGTTGACCCGCAAAATCGCCAAGCTACGGTGAAGATTGATTTGCCTCAAAATGCGTTGTTGCGATCGGGAATGTTTTTGCGCGCTTCGATTTCGACGGCAACGGCTCAAGGTTTGAAAGTCCCTGCTAAGGCTATTTTACCGCAATCTGACGGCGGTGCTGTGGTTTATAAGCTTGTTGGTGAGGATAAGGTGGTGGCTCAGCCGGTGCAAGTTGGGGAAATTTCTGGGGGCGCTGTTGGTGATTTGACGGATGCTAAGGTGGAGGTTAAAAAGGGTTTGAAGGCGGGCGATCGCGTGGTGGTTGCTGGGGCTGGTTATCTTAAGGATGGCGATCGGGTTAAGGTTGTTCCTGAGTCTGCCGAGAAGCCTAATGCTCGATCAAAATAAGCAAGCGCTCTAAAAAAAGTAGGAATAAAAAAAATAATTATTTCATATACTTAATTTTTATATCCTTGCCTTTTTGAGTATCTTGTATGTGCGTCGCTGCGAAATTTTCCACCTTATTTATAGATGATTGATAGCGACGCACCCACGATCGCTGACGCAAGTAGTTGCTAAAATATTAACAAGCAAAGCACTCCCGATCGACAATTATGACTGCCATCCAAGAGCCAACTATTAAAACCACACCCTTTGACGATTTAATCGCCGATTTCAATAAAATCAGAAGTCTCTACGCAGTAGAAGATCCTCTAGAAGCCTTTAAGTTAATCATCGACCAAGAAGTGATGGTAAGTTTAATTTTAGAAGCTCACTCTAAAATTAGAGAACTATTTCCTAGCGAAAGATTGGGCTTAGAAGTGAAAACCGATCCAGAAATTGCAAATTGGCGATCGCTGTGGATTACCATTTACACCAAGCTCGAAGTCAATGAAGCTTTTGAAAAGTTAAAAATCCTCGATCGCACTTGGTGGCTAGACGCAAGTCTTGTCATTCCTAACAATATATTAAACATTGACCAGGGGTGGGAATGAAATTCGATTGGTCAGAATACTTTAATTTAGCACAAGAGCTAGCCGGAACCAGTGAAGAAGCAAAATTGCGTTCTGCTGTATTCAAGTAGATGAGTGCGATCGCTGGCGGTTGGTTTACAATAAAAATGCCCAATGCCCCATTCCCAATGCCCTATTCCCCATTCCCCATCCCCAATTATGTCTTTTAATATTTCTGAGTGGTCGATTAAACAGCCTGTTCCTACTATTGTTTTATTCTTAATTCTGACAATAGGTGGTTTAATATCTTTTCCGCTTTTGGGCATCGATGATTCGCCGAATATCGATGTTCCTTCTGTTTCGATTTCGGTCAGCCAACCGGGGGCTGATCCATCTGAACTGGAATCTCAAGTTACGAAAAAGGTAGAAGATGCTGTTGCTGGTTTGGGCAATATTGACCACATTATCTCGACTGTTAATGATGGTTCTTCTAATACGACTGTTAACTTTCTGTTGGGCACAAATAGCGATCGCGCTACGAATGATGTCCGCAATGCGATCGCCCAAATTAGCCAAAGCTTACCACAAGATATTAACGACCCTGTTGTTAAGCGGGTTGAGTTTGCCGGCAGTTCGATTATGTCCTATGCTGTGGTTTCCGATCGCCAATCCGTAGAACAATTAAGCGACTTAATCGACCAAAACATCAGCCGTGTCCTCCTCTCAGTCAAAGGTGTGGCTCAAGTGCAGCGCATAGGAGGTAGAGACAGGGATATTCGAGTGGATTTGAACCCAGAACAACTGCAAAGTCTGGGTATTACAGCTACCCAAGTTAATGACCAAATTCGTAATTTTAATATCAATCTCCCTGGGGGGCGAACCGAAATTGGCAATTCTGAGCAAACAGTCCGCACCCTCGGTAGTGCGAAAACTATCGATGAATTGAAAACCTATCAAATTACTTTGCCAAAAGGTGGATTTGTGCCTCTCACCAGTTTGGGAGAAGTGACTGAGGGCTATGCAGAAGCGCGTCAGGCGGCGCGACTCAATGGTAAACCTGTAGTGGCTTTTTCCATCCTCCGCAGTACCGGCAGCACTCTGGTAACAGTGGAAGAAGCGGTGCGGGAATCTGTGAAAAAACTGGAAAAGAGTTTGCCAACTGATGTTAAGTTGGAACTGATTTATACCTTAGCAGACCACATTCGAGATACCTATGAAGCTTCTGTGGATGCTTTAGTTTTGGGGGCTGGTTTAGCGGTAATAACTATTTTAATTTTTTTGTGGGATTGGCGGGCTACTCTGATTGCTGCTGTGGCGCTGCCGCTGATGGCCGCTTATTTGTTTAAGGATCAAGGACACCATCAAAAAGAGTTAAAAAAAGACCAACTATCTTATCAGTATCGGCGGCTGTTAACTTGGGCGCTGAAACATCGGGCGATCGTCCTAATTTTAGGTGTAGCTTTGTTTTTTGGCAGCGTTCAGTTAATACCTTTGATTCCGACTGGGTTTATCGATCGCGATGATACGGGACTTTCTACTGTCTCAATTGAACTTCCTCCCGGTTCCACTTTGCAACAGACAGATTTAGCAGTACAACAAGCAACCAAAATATTGCTCCTCCATCCAGCGGTAGACAGCGTTTTAGAGACAGAAGGTTCTCCGACAGTTTCCGGCGGCGCCGGTGGGGGTGGTGCCCGTGCTAGCGGCGTCAATACAGGGACGCTTTACGTGAAGCTGAAACCCGCTGACAAACGGATTGGGCAACAGCGGTTTGAAGAGGAAATGCGCCCCAAACTCACGGATGTTCCCGGTGTTAGGCTTAGTTTTGCTCAGGGGCGAGTGGGCGGTAGGAAGCAAATGTCGATCGTGCTAAAAAGCGAAAATGCTGCTGCTTTAACTAAAACAGCTCTTGCGCTTACCCAACAAATGAGTCAGGTGCCGGGATTGATTGAGGTGCAATCTAGCGCGAGTTTGGTGAAGCCAGAAATCCTGGTTAAACCCGATCCAAATCGGGCGGCGGATCAGGGTGTATCGGTACAACAAATTGCTCGAACTGCAACTCTGGCAACCATTGGAGATATTGACTCGAATCTTGCTAAGTTCGATTTGCCAGACAGACAAATTCCGATTCATGTGATGTTAGCACCGCAATTTCGCAGCGATCTCGAAACAATTAAAAATCTGCAAGTACCTGGTAAAAATAATACTTTGGTGCCGTTGAGGGCGGTGGCGGATATTGCTTTGAGCAGCGGGCCTTCTCAGATCGATCGCTACGACAGAGCTCGCCAAGTATCTGTAGAGGGAAATTTGTTACGGGGGACTACTTTGGGAGACGCTTACACTGCGGTGAAACAACTGCCTGCGATGAATCCTTTGCCCCCCGGCGTAGAGCAGGAATCGTCGGGAGATACGAAGGTGATGCAGGATATATTCAGCAGTTTTGCGGGGGCTCTGGGAACGGCGGTGCTGTTTATTTACGCTGTGTTGGTGCTGCTGTTTGCGAATTTCTTGCATCCGGTGACTATTATGGCTGCGCTGCCTTTGTCAGTTGGGGGGGCGCTGCTGGGGTTGCTGGTGGGGCAGAAGTCTTTGGGGCTGTACGCTTTGATTGGGATTGTGTTGCTGATGGGAATTGTGACGAAAAACTCGATTTTGTTGGTGGATTACGCGATTCTGAATCAGAAGGAAGGCAAGCCGATGTATGAGGCGACGCTGGATTCGGGGGTAGCGCGGGTGCGGCCGATTTTGATGACGACGATCGCGATGATAGCTGGAATGGTGCCGATCGCGCTAGGATTGGGCGCGGGTTCTCAGGTTCGCAGCCCGATGGCGATGGCGGTAATTGGGGGTTTGATGACTTCGACGCTGTTGACTTTGGTGGTGATTCCGGTGATTTTTACTTATATGGATGGTTTTCAAATCTGGATTTTTAATCTGGTGCGGGGGAAGAAAAGATCGAATTCTTCTGTGGTGCGATCGAAATAAGGAGACGGCAATGCCGTTTCCCTACCAATATCGTGTATCCGGGTAGGGAAACGGCACTGCCGTGTCCTCCTGTGGTGTGGCCCCTAAAGCCGATCGAGCCTCAGCAATTTCTCAAACACATATCCCAAAGCAGCCGAGTAAGCGCGACTGTCCATAAACCTCGGTTTTTGCTGCATTTTTTGCTCAATTTGCTCGCGCTTTTGCTTTCGTAATTGGGCATTAGTTCCGAGTTCAATGCTCAACTTAATATAAGACTCTTCGCTGTCAGCAATTAAATCAAACAACTGGATGTCTCGCAGCATTGCCGCCCCTTGTCTTGAACGCAAACTATTGCCTTCCCTCACCACAGTTGGCAGTCCCACTTCTAACGGATCGACTGTCGAATTTGCACCCGCGTAGGGATAGGAATCGAGATAGACATCAGCCAGTTGTAAAACTGCTTTCACATCTTCGCGATTCGCCAGCGTAGCTAATAAAATTAAACGGCTGCGATCGATGCCATACTTATCAAATATAGCATACATTTTATTGACAAACGGCTGCCTGATGTAAGAACCAGACCAGGTATTGCCGAAGGGATATAAAACCAGGACTGAATCTGGCACTGCCGCGATAATCTTTGCCCAAGTCTCCCTGAGTTCGGGAATAATCTTGAACGTGTTAGCGCCGGAGATAAATACAACTGATTTCTCGGAAATACCTAAGCTTTTGCGATCGGGATTAATCCTCGCTTCCTCTTTTTGGATGTTATAATTGAAGCAAAATCCTGTCCCGTCCATCATTACTAACTGTTCGCTATATTGTGTTTGTGCTGCTTGCAAAGGTTCTGTCAAACTGCCGGAAATGTAGTAGTCAATATTGCGGATGCCTGTAGTGACAGGAGATGCAAAATACGTGGTCTGTAACCGCGCTAGACGGTGCAAAGCTAGTAAAATGATGTTTTGAGCGGCATTGGTGACGATCGACCCTACAAACAAAATATCCAGGTCATCAGCCCGAATCATCTCGACTTGACTGTGCAGTTCCTTCGGTAGCTTAACCAGTTTGTCGGCACGACTTTGACAGTATACATCCAAAGGGCGATCGCTCGCGCCGAGGACATACAAAATAATCTCAAATATATCTCTGTCTAAATGCTCAAAAGCCGGGATAGTCGTGAAAGTTTCTGAAATAGGCGCGAAATTTACTTTGAGAATGCCGAGGCGAATTTTGGTTCGGTTAGCTGGCCGTTTGTCAAAGCTGAAATCTATCTCATGTCCCCTTGCTTTCAGGATAATTTCTAGGATATCCGAGCGCTTGGTATAGATATCCTTTAAGTTTTTTGTGCTAAAATAGAGGGGGACAAAATTAACTGTATCTGCAAAAATTAAAGCAACGTTTTGCCAAATCTCTGAGTCGGAATTGCTGAAAACACGACTGTGAACTAAATCAACTAATTGCTGCATATAGTCGCCATAGTTCTCTACTTCTCCCACTTCTTGAAAATAACTGGGGAAGTACAGCATAAATTCCAGCAAGTCATTGAAAAACCACTGGGGAACAGCAGTTCTGCCATACTGCAAGGGCAATTGATCTGCCCGCAGGTACAGCATCGCCGCTAGTAAATATTGTATAGCTTCAGCAGCATCAAATCCTCTGGCAACGTATTGAGTTAACTTTTCTGCTGTCCGCTGTTCAGCATCAGTCAGCGGTTCATCTCTCATGCTGCTTGCTAACAGCATTTTATGTGCTTTTCCCGCAGCGCCATAATAGCTATTTTTCAGTTTATCTGGGGGCGCAGATTGCCAAAATTCTGCTATTTGAGCGCGGGCTTGACGCAACTCTGCTAAGGCGGATTGATGGGATGTGCTATGATGATATCGATCGATACAACCGGACAGCCAACTGAGAAACTGCGGCGAGTCTACATTTAGCTGAACTTTGATACTTTCCTGATGCAGTCGCAGGGATAAACGCTCTAGGGTTCCGCTATTTTGCTGCAAAGATAATCTCGAAAATGGGCTGGGCAAGTCTGCTGCTAAATCTAGCTGATTTAGTAGTTCAAAACATCCGCCCGATGTGAGATTTAGGATATTAATTAGGGGATGGTTGAGGTGCAAGCTGCTCAGCAGTTTAGGGTCATAAACTGACATCAAAATATTTTTGATGTCTTGTGCTTGCTTGTCCGGGGATTTGAGAGGTAGATTGAGCTTGGTTGTTAATAATTCTAACACTTGGTCGGGAGATGATAGCAAAGCATTTAAACTCACGAGCAGGCACTGATGGGAATGCTTTTTATAGAATTCTAAGATGTGGCGGTTGTAAAATTTCCATACTTTTAAACAAGACTCTGGGTGTTCGGAAAAAAATGGGATGTTTAAGCGCAATATTGAATCAGCTACATCCCAAGGATAGCGGTAGACAAACAGATAGCGAGCATTGGGGATGATTTGATTCCAGAAATCTAACATTAAACTGGTGCGCGGATCTTTCCAACCCCAAAGTCCTGATTGGTGGGAGCGAGATTTGACTAATTGCTGAGCGACTTCTTTATTTGTGTTAAGTTTTTGCTTGTCTAGCTGTTCGCTTTCTGTCCAACCCCAATCGGGAAAACCTGTTTCGTCGGAACGAGAGCAAGTTTGCAGAATTGTTCGCTGAAATTCGACAAAATCAATGTCTTCAAAGTAACCTTTGGGATTCCAATAGTTACCTCTCAGGAGATTGTCTCCTAAATCAATGCCGATTGTTTGTAAAAATGCGGCAGTCAGAGAAGTCCCCGGACGGTGCATCCCAGTAATAATTAGCGCTGGATTATTTGTCTTATTATTTAACATTTATTAGCTGATTTAGGATTGAACAAATTAGGTTATGGTTGGTGATTTGTTGAGGACTTACGCACTCGCCCACGAGGAAACCGGGTTTTTTACTGAAATTGAGGGTTTTAAGCCCGTGTATTTTGGTGAAAAACCCGGTTTTTGGCCACCCGTGCGTACAGAGCTATTTTGTTTAATTTATACCGCATATTGCAGGTTGAGAAATATCCTGTATTCCGGGTAGGGAAACGGCACTGCCGTGTCCTCTTGCGGTGTCGCTGCAAATCAGGAGACGGCAATGCCGTGTCCCTACAAATATCCTTCCGGGTAGGGAAACGGCACTGCGGTGTCCTCTTGCGGTGTGGCTGCAAATCAGGAGACGGCAATGCCGTGTCCCTACAGATATCCTTCCGGGTAGGGAAACGGCACTGCCGTGTCTTCTTGCGGTGTGGCTGCAAATCAGGAGACGGCAATGCCGTGTCCCTACAGATATCCTTCCGGGTAGGGACACGGCACTGCCGTGTCCTCTTGCGGTGTCGCTGCAAATCAGGAGATGGCAATGCCGTATCCCTACAGATATCCTTCCGGGTAGGGAAACGGCACTGCCGTGTCCTCTTGCGGTGTCGCTGCAAATCAGGAGACGGCAATGCCGTATCCCTACAGATATCCTTCCGGGTAGGGAAACGGCACTGCCGTGTCCTCTTGCGGTGTCGCTGCAAATCAGGAGACGGCTAAATTCTTTTCATTGATATGCGAATGCTGGCAATGTGCTACGAGGAGGAATCGGCAATGATCGCTATTCTGCCCCTGCCGGGAAAGCAAGTCAGATTCAGGATACCGAGGGTATAGATGACCTGAGCATAAATATCGGCACCAGCACAAATCTATCCCTATCGTTGGCGGCGGGAACTCTGGGCTTAGGGCGGCAAGGTACCAGTCTGGTGGTTGACATCAACAAAGACGGAATAGCCAAGGCTGCTGATGACTTGGTGATTTTAGACTTTTTCGGTGCATCGCCGACTGTTGCAGGTGCTGGTTTCATCGAAACTATCAATAACCTCTCAGGTACCGCGATTCTCACAGCTAATTTGCCAGAAGCACCAGTGGTAACAACTCCCACGCCAGTGGTGACAACTCCCACACCAGTGGTGACAACTCCCACACCAGTGGTAACAACGCCCATACGGATCGCAACACCAACACCAACACCCACACCAACACCAACACCCACACCAACACCAACACCCACACCCACTTTCACTCCTGCGTCACCTTTCACATTCATAGCCGCTAACGCACCTACATTCACAAACGCACCCACAGCCACAGGTTCAGTGCCACAGACTAACGGCGGCAACGCCAATGACGTCCTCGTTGGCAACGACTCTAAGGACATCCTCTTTGGCAACAAGGGAAATGACACCTTGGTAGGCAATGGCGACGACGATATACTCTTCGGAGGAAAAGGTGACGACGCCTTATTTGGCAACGACGGCAACGATCTCCTCAGTGGCAACCTTGGGAATGACACCCTGATTGGTGGCGACGGTAACGATACCGAGTTAGGAGGAAAAGGTGACGACATTTTGTTTGGCGGCGCAGGTAACGATGTCCTCGCGGGCGATCTAGGTAACAATACTTTAGTCGGCGGCGATGGTAGCGATAGTCTGTACGGCGGTCAAAATAATGATGTTTTGTTTGGCGGTAATGGCAGCGATTTCCTCTTCGGCAAAGAAGGCAACGATGCCCTGATTGGTGTTGACGGGACTGCTGCTAACCCAGGGCGCGCCGAAATCGATACGCTGATTGGCGCTGAAGGTAATGATACTTTCTTGCTGGGAGATGCCACCAAGTTCTACTACAACGATGGTGTCGATACTGGCACTGGTGGCGGCGACTACGCTTTGATTGTCGGCTTTAACCCGATCGAAGATATCATCCAACTTCAAGGTGCTCCTAACACTTACGTGTTCGGTGGTTCTCCCGCAGGTTTGCCTGTTGGAAACGCTATCTTCAAGAAGACTGGGAGTGCCGACGAATTGATTGCGATCGTCCAACCAGTTTCTTCCTTTGGCCCTGACAGCACTTCTTTGCGCTTCGTCTAAGGGCAAAGCCAACGTCGGACATGGCAATGTTACAGAGGACACGGCAATGCCGTGTCCCTACCCCGAAACAATATTGTAGGGACACGGCAGTGCCGTGTCCTAGAAACGCCAAAACCCTTGAGAAATCAAGGGTTTTAAATATTTTTGCAAAAGCGGACGGTGGGGCTCGAACCCACGACGTTCAGCATGGGAAGCTGACATTCTACCACTGAATTACGTCCGCGCTTAGTCTTTTTTATTTGTTTTTACTTTGTAGCAATTCCGATAAAAAATGACCATAAACACATTATATACATATTTTCGGATTTTGATCGTGCAATTTTGAGTGCAACAGTCTTGGACACGGCGCTGTACCCTTTTTGGTGTCAAATTAAGGACTGTTGTGGGGGTTCACGCGAGATTAAGCAGACATCTGGGCGGTTGCTCCTAACCCGCACCAAAATACAATTTAGATGCGGGATAGCTTACTTGAAAAAAACGGGAAATTCAATCAGCCAAATCAGGGAAAACCTCGCGCACCGCCGGATGCACCAATCGGTGCTTCTGCACATTCAATCCCTTCGCCAAACTAGGATTAGTTTCCAAAGCTTTTATCCCACCATTGGCCAACTGCAAAACATAAGGCAAAGTGCTGTTATTCAAAGCTTGAGTCGCAGTCCAAGGCACCGCACCGGGCATATTTGGTACGCCGTAATGTACGACTCCTTCCTCAACATAAGTGGGATTTGTGTGAGAAGTTACCCGCAAAGTTTCTACGCAACCACCTTGGTCAACTGCTACATCAACTATCACAGAACCGGGGTGCATTTTGGCAACAAATTTGCGAGAAACCAGAATTGGAGCTTTTTTACCCAACACCAAAACCGCACCGATTAACAAATCAGCATCCGGGATAACTGCTTCAATTTGCAAAGGACTGCTGTAGAGGTATTCTACTCTGGAACCGAACAGAGTTTCTAAATAAGCGAGGCGATCGACATTTACGTCCAAAATCTGCACTCTAGCGCCCATTCCTACCGCTATACGCGCTGCTTCCGTACCGACGATTCCGCCGCCCAAAATCACAACCTTGCCCGGTCTTACCCCTGGTACACCGCCCAAAAGTACGCCCCGGCCACCTTGCTGGCGTTCCAAAAACCGAGCTCCGAACTGCACAGCCAAACGCCCTGCAATAATACTCATCGGCGTTAACAGTGGCAATTTCCGGTCTGGGAGTTCGACGGTTTCGTAGGCGATGGCCTGGACTCCACTGTTGATTAAGTGCTCGGTTAATGTGCGATCGGCCGCTAAGTGCAAATATGTAAATAGCAACTGCTCTTTTTGAATCAGCGGGTACTCAGCAGGTAAGGGTTCCTTAACTTTAACAATTAGTTCTCGATTCCAGACATCAGTAGGCTTTGAGACAATCTTCGCCCCTGCTTGAATGTAATCTTCGTCAGCGAAACCTGCCCCAGTACCGGCATTAGTTTCGACAAAAACTGTGTGGCCTTTGTCCGAACAAGCCCGGACACTTGTGGGGCTGAGTCCAACTCTAAACTCTAAATCTTTGATTTCCTTGGGGACGCCTATTTCCATCTATAACCTCAAATTGCAGCGATAGCTCGATCGAATGTAACTCAGTATCAGTCACTTACAATTTAACAGCAGCGACTCAGGTATCCCAAAAAAATGTCACGCACACCTACACTAACATTCGATCGCGGAACTCTTCTGCTACATCCGCCACCAAAAGGCAGAGACTGGGTGGACTTTGCGACATGGGACGATCGCGTTGAAAAATTCCGCATTCGAGCAATTCACTACCGCCCGTTGGTAGAATGCCTTCAGGCAGATTCTATCCACTTCACCGACGAAGCCCGCGCCTACGAAGACCTCGAACTCGTACCCAGCGTAGAAATGCAGCCTTACCCACATCAAGAACAAGCCCTGGCCGCTTGGCGACAAGCCGGTAGTCAAGGAGTTGTCGTTCTTCCCACCGCTTCCGGCAAAACTTACTTGGCACAATTAGCCATGCAAGTCACTAACCGCAGTACATTAATTGTAGTACCAACTCTAGATTTAATGCACCAATGGTATGCTAATTTAAAAGCAGCTTTTCCCAAGATCGAAATTGGATTGTTGGGCGGAGGTTCGCGGGACAAAACACCAATTTTAGTGGCAACTTATGATAGCGCAAGTATTCATGCAGAAACTTTGGGCAATAAATATGGCTTGCTAGTTTTTGATGAATGTCATCACTTACCCACGGACTTTTTTCGAGTAATTTCCGAATATGCGATCGCCCCTTATCGACTGGGATTGACAGCAACACCCGATCGCACAGACGGCCGCCACAGCGATTTGCACTTCCTGATCGGCCCGACAGTGTTCAGCAGAAGACCAGAAGACTTAGCCGGCGATGCTTTAGCCGAACACAAAATAGTTCAAATCATGGTAAAACTGTCAAAAGAAGAAGGCGATCGGTATGGCGAACTAATGGCAATTCGCAACGACTTCCTCAAACAGTCTAACATCAAAATATCCAGCTTGGAAGGATGGAAAAAGTTTATCATGGCAAGCGCGCGATCGCCGATCGGACGCGGTGCCATGTTAGCCCACAACCAAGCCAAAGCAATCGCCCTTTGTACCGAAGGAAAACTGCGAATCCTAGCCGAAATACTAGAAAAACATTACCCCCAGCGCACCCTAATTTTCACCGCCGACAACGCCACAGTTTACCGAATTTCCCAAGAATTTCTGATTCCCACAATCACCCACCAAACCCCAGTCAAAGAACGCCACGAAATCCTGCAAAATTTTCGCAGTGGCGAGTACAAAACCCTCGTCGCATCTCATGTCCTCAACGAAGGAGTAGACGTTCCCGATGCGAGAATTGCTATCATATTATCAGGCACCGGAAGCGAACGCGAATACATCCAGCGATTGGGTCGAGTTCTCCGCAAAAGCAGCGATGTAAACAAACTAGCAATTCTCTACGAAGTCGTCACCGAAAACACCAGCGAAGAAAGAACATCCCAGCGTCGCCGAGGCGGAATGCAAGTTCAAAAACCCCAACCAAAACCACAAATAGAACCACCAAAGCCAGAATATCAGAAATTAGAAACAGTCAAACCGACACCCATTTACGGAGTCAACCGCCAGACTACCCAGCGCGCGGCTGAGTCGCCTCAAAAATGGGGAGAAAATAATGACGAAGAAAATAAAGAGTAAGTATTGCCTACTTATTGTAGAGTTTAACAATACCACAGTCTGGTTAGTTACCCCCCCTTTTATGAAGGAGGCGGCTGAAACCTTTTGACCTCAAACTACACGAAGTCTGCCGGAGTTTATCCTAGAACGTCGTGAAGGACAGACAAGCGAGATCGAGGGGGTATTTCAGCCGGATTTGGGATAAACAACCAATTCACAGCTCTAACTAATTCCTAGCTATTGCTGGTGGGATTTTTCATGTCTTCGTACATTCATCTTTAAGGTTCATACACTAATGGCGTCCAATAACTTGTTTGATTTGACCAACGGTGTCGATATTTTTACGATCGATACCAAAGTTCCCGCCGGTTTTGGCATTCGATCGCTCGCAGGAGCAGATTTCATTGTCGGCTCCGATCGCCCGGATTTGGTGTATGGGAACGACGGAGCAGACTCGATCTCCGGTGGAATCGGGAACGACAGCCTCCAAGGCGGACGCGGTGCCGATCTACTATTGGGCGATGCCGGAGCAGATTATCTGCAAGGAGAACGCGGTAATGATGTTATCTATGGCGGTGAAGACAACGATACATTAATCGGTCAAGAGGGAGACGATTTCCTAGCCGGGGGTGCTGGAGTTGATACTCTCATTGGCAGCAACGGTTCCGATGCTTTTGTCTTGAATGTCGCTGATGCTGTAACCAATCCGGCACTCGCCGATACGATCGCCGACTTCAGCGGCGATGAAGAGGAGGATGTCATTGCTCTGACGGATGGAGCAGGCGATGCCCTCACCGAAGCCGACATAACGCTGGAAGCGAATGGAACCGATACATTCATTCGGCTGAAAGCAACTGGTGGGATCTTGGCGCGGGTGCAGGGAGTCAGTCCCGCTAGCTTGACAGGCTCATTCACTACGGCCAAAGCGACACTGGACGATACGGAACCGGGAGCTACAGTCCTGGGGCCATTGCCGGGGGGAGCTACCCTTCAGGGAGCAGTGGGCGATGAAGATTATGCCGACTTTTTCCAATTCCAGGTAGCGACAACGAGCATTGTTAACTTTGGCTTGAGTGGCTTGAGCGCCGACGCGGATCTGGCACTCTATAAGGATCTGAACGATGATGGGGAATTGGGGGGAGATGAAATTATCTCCGCATCCGATCGCTCGGGTACTGCGAATGAAACCATCGAGAACGTTACCTTAGATCCGGGTAAATATTTCCTATCAGTGGAGGCATATGAAGGGAACACCAACTACAGTCTGAGTGTGGCCGGTGTAGCCGGGACTGTAGCCCCGGATTTGGCGGGCGATCGACCCAGCACAGCCCGCCTGCTACCACCAGACGCTGAAGTGGAATTGCACGACTACGTTGGCGGAACCGATGCAGTGGATACTTATCGTCTTGAAGTGCTCAACGCGGGGTATTTGGATCTGTTCACCGACTACCAGGATGCGGATCTAAATGTAACCCTGTGGAGCGATCGCAATAGCAACAACCAGTTGGATGCGGATGAGATTGTTGCCCAGGCGACGAATGAAATCCAGCAGGATAACATCAACCCCGGTACTTATTACGTCAATGTCACCGCCCCTGGTGCTGCAACGCCCTACGAAATTGCTGCCACCTCCGAACCGGGCAGTCGCGTGGACATTGAAAACTATGACCCGCTCTTCCCCGGTATCCCCACGACAGGCACCCTGACTCAAAACGATAACTTCGATCCCAACGATCAGGAAAACTACGCCGATCCCTATGTCCTGTCGGAACTGGGCGCTGGGTTAACGGTGACTGTGACTCAAGAATCACAGGATTTCGATGCTTATCTAACGGTGGTGGATCTGCTCACTGGCAAAGTGGTTATTGAAAACAATGACATTAACACCAACGGCGGAGACTTCAATGCCAGGGTGAGTTTCACCACGCAGCCGGGGGTTCAATATGTGGTGTTTGCTTCCAGTGTGGATGCTCCTGGCTTGGGTGACTATACTCTGAATACCACGGTGACGGGAACGCCGGTTGCGAACCCGTTACGCAGTGCGAGTGCTGACACTCTGTTGCCACTACCGGTCTTTACTTATCAGGGCAAGACTACTAATTTTACCTATGCCCCTCTTGATAATGGTCAGATCGACCCTGGTTCAATCCGAATCAACCAATTGAACCAGTATGGATTTGGCGATTGCTACTTTTTGGCAGCGACGACAGCTACGTTCGGCAAAATCAAGGAAGACCTTACCGATGCTAAATCCAAGGAGAGTACGGTGCTCAAAAGTGCGATTTCTACCGAGGGCACGAACTACACCATCAAGTTCTTCGACAACCAACAAGCCCAGAAGATCGTCGTGGACAACCAGGTGGTCACCTCTGAAAGTAAGTTGTTTGGAGCCAAATGGACCAGTGAAAGTGTCGGGGCAACAGACGCAAATGGTCAATCCATCTGGGCTTCCATTTTTGAACGAGCCTATGCAAAGTTTCGGGGTAGCTATGATGTCATAGGGAATGGTGGTTTTCACGGAACTGCCCTCAGCCGTATCACAAACAAAGCGATCAATTACATTGACTGGAATCCCTCTAATCTTACAGAGAAGGCTACACCGAAAACGATTACACCCGTTCCAACAAATGAGGTTGGGTTTTTTATCGGACCAGGAAACCCTATTGAGACCGCTCAAGTCTTTGACAGGATTAAAGCTACGTTGGATGGAGGAAACTACGTCGTTGCAGGGACTAAAGGCGATGGGAAGGACACACAGACATTATATGATGGGGTCTTATACCAAAGCCATGCCTACAGCATCCACAATGCCTATGAAAAAGATGGGCAAAAGCTGATCTTGCTGCGGAACCCTCACGGGGTGGATAATGGTAGTAGTGTGATGGCAAAGGAAGATCCGAGTAAGGAGCTTAAGGATGGGTTTATAACCATCAAATTCGATGAGTTTTTGAAGAACTTTAATGGGGTGAGTCTGTCCCAAGCCTAGGGCGTGTTTTCAAACCTGCCGATCCCCCAGCCCCCCTAAAAAAGGGGGGAGAAAGACCATCAAAGTCCCCCTTTTTAAAGGGGATTTAGGGGGATCTAAATCTGAGGTCTGATTTTGAAAACACACCCCTGTCGCCAATTGGGTAAGTCGATTATCTGATCGCTTCTTCAAAACCTAACCGTTAAATTGGAACAGATATAGGTTGGGTCTCATTTCGTGAGGCCCAATCTAGTAAACGGCTGTTCGGTTTCATACCCTCAACCCAACCTACAAAATAGGTTCTCACTCGTACCGACACCCAGTTTTTGGTGGCGCTGCGATTAGAGGTCTTTGAGTAATATCCTCTTCTATGATTTGGGCTACAGTAAAATTAGAGGAAGCTGGAATAAAATCTCACAAACCCAAACCACAAATAATAACAACTAATTCACATTACCATAAGATGAGCGAAACCGCACAAATAAGTAACTTTAAAGTCTTTCCCAAACATACAGGAGTTTGGGAGGGAACTTGGACAATCCTCAATGCTGATTTCCAAGAAACCCAGCGTTTTACAGCCGTGTTAACCCAGAAAATTGTTGACAACCAGTGGAGGCAAACTAACGTTCAAACTTATGCCAATGGCAAGAGTGAAACCCAAAATTTTGTGGGTCATGTTGTCGGTGAAGGGCAAGTGGAAATTGAAAGCCCTGACTCTATCTTTTCTAACTACAAGACACTAGCCACAGAAGTTGGAGATCATTTGATCGTTTTTCAAATATGGGACAAAGCAACTAACATTCTCAGGGCTGTTGAAACCATAAATCTCGTCAGTGGCGATCGGCGAATTCGGACGACCCAAAGCTTGACAGAAGAGGGAAAACTTAGGGGAGTTATGGTGATTGTAGAACAAAAGATTGAGTAAAACTTTTTATTGCTTATGCTACCAACTGATTTACTAAGCCACCGTCAAAACGGCGAATCAATCATCCCATTACGCCTCAAGATAGATGCTAAAAATCTAGATGCAGCTACCGAAATGATTGATTGCTTCCAAAGTGCGATCGGCAAAACCCAAGGCGAACTCGACGGACGCTTACTAGAATTAGAAGGCGACAGCCCCGACTATCGGCTGAAACGGGGATTAGCGCACCTGCTGAAGGGCGGTTTCTGCACCTTGGAAGTCGTCAGCCCCCTAGAACCATCGGACTTGAGACAGCGGGTATTTGCGTTGTCAGCGCGATCGACTCCCAGCCCTCAATCCACCCAATTAACCCTCGAAACAGTAGCCACAGAGCTCAGCCAAGACTTAAACAGAGAAGTTTTCACTCACGAAATCAGTACAGGTTTATACGCCGATTTAAACGAAAACAAAATCCTCACCCAATTTGACGCACCCACACCCGAAAACTTGCTTCACAAATACAACCTTTCCCAAGTCCAAGGCATATTTTACCGAGCAAGTCAAGTCCAATTAACCGCCCACCGCAACGATCCCGGAGAATACAAACTCCTATTTCGGTATTTAAAATTATTTCAATTAATGACCTACATCGAAGGCGATGCAGACCACGGTTTCACACTCACAATAGACGGCCCTACAAGCTTGTTCAAACCCAGCACCCGCTACGGCTTAGCCCTCGCCAAAATGCTGCCCGCACTCCTACACGTCACCAAGTGGAGTATGCACTCAACCCTCCAAACCAAAGATGCTTTTAGCGGCGTTGTGAAAACAGGTAAATTTACCCTAAATTCCGACTGCGGTTTAGTCAGCCACTATCCCCCTGGCAAACCCTATGATAGTATGTTAGAAGCAGCATTTGCTAGCAGGTGGGACAGCTTAAAAACTGAGTGGAAACTCGAACGGGAAGTTGATTTAATCCCGATTCCCGGAAGCGTGATGATTCCCGACTTTCGGTTAGTGCATCCAGACGGACGAGTGTTTTTATTAGAAATAGTCGGTTATTGGCGGCCGGAGTATTTGCAAAAGAAATTTGCACAAGTACATAAGTCAGATTGCGATAATTTAATTTTGGCTATTTCCGAACGGCTGAATTTGGAAAAAGCTGGGGTGAAGGTGAAAGACGTGCCAGCAAAAGTCATCTGGTTTAAAGATAAACTATTACCCAAATCAGTCCTAGAAGTCCTCGATGATTAGAACTCGGCGGTTGAAACCGCGTCTACACAAACAAAGAACACTCGGCGGTTGAAACCGCGTCTACACAAACAAAGAACACTCGGCGGTTGAAACCGCGTCTACACAAACAAAGTCCACCTGCGTGGACTAAGAAATAAGTCGGATTTTGTATTATACTAAATTTAGCCCGATCGCCAAATCCTCTCTCACCCTAAAATTGATTGAACAATGGCAGACACAAGTATTGTCGATAAAATCAAAAAGCTGCTAGCCCTCGCCACTTCATCCAATGAAAATGAATCGACTGCGGCGGCCGAAAAAGCTTCACTTTTGCTAGCACAGTACAACCTCAGCCTCGCCGATTTAGGCCCTAATTCTCAGGAACAAATCGGCGAAAGTGGAGTCGAAACAACAGCCAAGTACGTCACTTGGAAAATGATTTTACTTTCGGGCATTGCTGAGGCTAACGGTTGCAATGCGATGCGAAATACTTATACTGGTACGATGTTTTTGGTGGGAACTTCTACCAACTTGACAGTTTGTACGCACCTTTACGAGTATTTGAGTCATGCGATCGAACGGAGGGCGAAATACCGCAAAGGAAGTGGGCGGGGATTGGCTTATCTCAATGCTTTTCGAGTTGGATGTGCGACGAAATTGAGACAAAGGTTGTTGGAACAAAAAAGTGAGATGGAAGAGTCGGGGATTCCTGGTGTGGGGGATGTGGCTGCGACTCCGGCGATTGTGGTGCGATCGATGTTTGAGAAGAATCAACAGGCGATCGCAAAGTATTTAGAGACTTTAGGTGGTAAAGTTAAAACGAGAACTGGTTCTCAAATCAGCAGCGAGGCTGGTTTTAATACTGGTTATGAAGTGGGCGATCAAATTAGTTTGCACAAGCAAGTGAAACCACAAGGTGATATGAAACAACTCAATGAAAGTCTTTGAGTTCTGGATTCAAAAAACTGCTTCCTAGGCTATAATTGAAATAAGCGAATAAGATGGATAGGTAAAAACATGACTGTTTATGAGGTAACTATTTCTAAAATTAGCCAACTACCGGAGTCGCTTGTTCAAGAAGTTAATGATTTCATAGACTTTTTGCTTCTCAAATACAACAGTGAATTGCCACAGCTTACTGAATCAGACTTTTCTGACT
>Ga0335395_10000759_pt1 | contig 20393 bp, 13 predicted proteins | sample MAT02_FD_205744 | JGI IMG/M metagenome (GOLD analysis project Ga0335395, IMG submission 205744) | Freshwater microbial communities from Lake Fryxell liftoff mats and glacier meltwater in Antarctica - MAT-02 (spades assembly) (version 2) ...
TCCAAGCGGGTAGCAAAAAACGTAAAGGCCCGATTCCCTTTCACCCCGGCTGCATCTACGCCCTCTCCAGCGGCATGATGTCTGAAAAAACCGTTTCTAACAATTTTGCCCGGCAAGGTGTTTTGGAAAATGCCAAACACGGTCTGTTCTTCGTCGGCTATGCAGATCCCGAGACACCCGGTGGAAAAATCCGCGCCGCCAAGCCCGGCGATTCCATCGTGCTGGATCCGGCATACCCGCCTGTGAAGCTGAACTGCGAAACTCGCATCTTTGACTTCAGCGGTCACTCCACTCGCGATGCCATTGCCGATTACATTGTTGAAGTCGCGCCGAAAAAAGTGTTTCTCGTCCATGGAGATGATGGAGCCGTCGAGTGGTTCCGCCAAGAAGTGCTCCGTCGCCTGCCTGGCACCGAAGTGATCGTCCCTCAGCCGGGCATCGAATATACCATTTAAACTAACATGTTTACTCAAATCATCGCCGCCACCAGCCTCGCCGATTACACCCCGCAGATCGCCGGCATCGCCGCAGTTGCAGCTCTGCTCGGATGGATTCTCAAAGGTGCCCTCACCAAGTCCAAGCCTGTCAAGGCAGTGGCAAACAAGGAGACACCGGCCAAGGATCGTTCAAAGTCTCTAGAAGCCGCGCTCGAGAAATCAAAGGCCGCCAACAAAGCTGCAAAGTCCGCCCTCGATTCGCTTCAAGCAAGCAGCGTTCCCAGCGCAAAATTCGAGGAAGTTCAAACTTCGCTGGAAATCGCACAAAAATCTCTCGAATCCGAAGCCAAGCGCTTTTTCCTAGTCGAGGCGGATCTCAAGAAGTCGCAAGATACCATCAAGAATTTAAATGGACGCAGCAACGAGGTGGACCGAGGACAAAAGGACCGTAGCTTCGCTCTCGAAAATGAGCTTTCAAAGGTCCGCCAACAACTCGCTCAACTCGAAGCACGCCCCGATGACACCAGCGAGCTTCACGCAGAAATTGAGCGCCTTCGCGAGTCCGTGGCCACCACCACCCGCTACAGCGGTGAGCTGAGAAAGCGCGAAACCGCAGCACTCGAAGCTCTCAGCAAGGCCCAAGGCCAAATTTCCAACACTCCCGCTCCCGCAGTTGCGCCGCTCGCCGCAGCTAGCATCGCCGCAGCACCCGCCGGTGATTCGGACCGCGTCGCCGCTGCCAAAGCCGAAGTGCTTCGCCTGCTTGAACAGAATAAACAAGCCAGCGCTCCGATAGAACCTGCTGCTGATGCCCCTCACGAAGTCGCCGCCGAAGACCCCGAAGCACTCGAAACTGTGCGATCCTAGCAGTCCAGAGTTGGACCGGGCCGAAGCATATTTTTAAAATTTTAAAAATTGCTTGGAAGAAATCTCACCACGCCGAGTATCTTGGTAACTGATGATGCAATTGATGGTTCCAATTTACGCAGTAGGCGGTTACTTATGCCTTAGCGTTATGACTGCGTTAGGGCAGGAAGTTGGGGAACTTCCCGCAACTGTCGTGCTAGCCCAGCGTCAGAGCGGCGAAGAACGATCGCCGGCGGTGGCCGAGTGGCAGCGCGAAACACTGAAACAGGCGGCCCCGCGGACGCTGGACGAACTTTTAGCCCGGGATCCTTCATTTTCCCTCTATCGTCGGCAAAACGCGCTTTTTGGAAACCCGACCTCTGCGGGAGTCAGCCTGCGGAACACTGGGGCATCTGCCGCGTCCCGCAGCTTGGTCGTGCTAGACGGGATTCCGCAGAACGATCCCTTCGGCGGCTGGATCAATTGGGCGCGCTATGATACGGCGGCACTCGATTCCGTCCGAATCGTCCCTTCAGCGCGAGCGGCGGTTTGGGGAAATCAAAGTCCCGCCGGCATCATCCAGATGAGCGGAAATGATGCGTTTCAAAACCGCCATGTAATCAAGCTCGGTGGCGGCAGCCAAGGGACGTGGAGTGCGGCCACTTCTCACCAGATGACCAATGCCGAACAAACGCGCGCGGTTTCAGTCTCCGCCTTCGGACTCCATTCAGATGGATTTTTCGGCCTTGATCGCTCACAACGCGGCAGCATTGATCGCAAACTCGATCTCGATCTAGCAGGAGCAAATTTCAAATTGTCATTTCTCGCCGCGCCCGGATTAGTCGTCGAGCCAATGGTTTCCTACTACTCGGAAGAGCGTGGTAATGGCACTCCGCTGGCTCGGAACGCGACGGAGGCTATCGATTTCGGCTTGAGGGTGACTGGCGAGGACGGCAACACTTCATGGCAAGCGCTGGCCTATCATCAGCGGCGGGAGTTCGACTCGGTTTTCAGCTCGGTTTCGGAAGATCGCACGGAGGAGAATTTAGCACTCGATCAATACGATGTCCCTGGGCGGGGGACGGGCGGGGCCTTTGTGTGGAAAAGGGAAGTGGCAGAAAATTTTACTTTCACTGCCGGAGCAGACACTCGGTTGGTGAGCGGTGCCACCTACGAAACCGTCGGCACCTTCCGCGAACGTGAGGCAGGAGGCGAACAAGCATTTGCAGGTCTATTCACCGCGGCGAGCTATGAGCTCAGCGCTGCCACCCGGCTGGACGCAAATTTACGGCTCGATGTCTGGCGGCTCAGCGATGGGCGGCGAATCGAATCTTCTCTGGCCAGCGGTGTTACCCTTCGCGAGAATCGTTATGAGAATCGCGATGGATTCGAGCCATCGGCGGCGATCGAATGGAGTCACCAAATTGATGAAGCGCTCGACTCGCACATTTCAATCGGATCCGGGTTCCGCTTACCGACGCTCAATGAGTTGCACCGCCCGTTCCGCGTCCGCAATGACATCGTGGAAGCAAATCCTGAACTGGATCCAGAGCGCTTTATCAGCATCGAGGGCGGCCTGACGTGGACACCCGCGGAGCAATGGCAAGTGAAGGCGCTGTTATTCAGTCATTGGATAGCCGATGCAATTGCCAACGTGCCGGTCACGGATGTCACGGAAATTGCTGCCACTTTTGTATCGATACCACCCGGCGGAACTGGCGCGCAAAGACGCAATGTTGAGCAGGCACGGGTCTTCGGAATTCAGACAGAGATCGGATGGAATCCACGGAATGATATTAATATGAGTCTCGGGGCGATCTGGTTAGAAACGGAGTTTACCGAGTCCACCGGCCAGCCATTGCTAGAAGGAAAACCTTTTCCGCAGGCGGCGAAGCTACGCATCATTGGCGAGGGTAAATGGCGGGCGACTGAACAGTTTACGATCTTTGGTGGCTGCGAATATGGCTCATCTCAGTTTGATGATGCATTAGCCAGCCGCTCATTGCCGGACTATACCAATTTTCGAGTGGGTGCCTCATGGAAAAGTGGAGCCGCCCTCTATCAGGTCAGGTTGGAAAATCTTTTTTCCACAGAGATCCAAACTGGCTTGAGTAGCAACGGCCTCCGCACCTATGCGGCACCCCGCTCGCTATGGGCGGGAGTGGAGTGGGGATTTTAAAAATGATATCATTAAACATTGATTAAAAACATATAACCTTAGCCACTACAAACCATTCACCCCGATGAAATTAAAAACTTTGGTAATTTTCCTCAGCCTATCTGGCATTTCCTTCGCTCAAAAAACTAGAGTGGGAGATATCTATGCGACCCATTGCGCAAGCTGCCACGGAGCGAATTCCGAAGGTGGGGTGGGGGGCTCGCTCTTCGATGGGGAGTGGAAATACGGCAGCACGGATGCGGAAATCTTTCATTCGATTGCAAAAGGTAATATTCCGATGGGAATGACTCCATGGGAAGGTATTTTAAACAATGAAGAAATTCGTTCATTGGTGATCTATATTCGTGAGAAGGAAAATGATACTCTCACGAAGGACATCTCATTTCCAAAACCTTCAGAAACCGAAGTTACGAAAACCGAGTTGCATGATTACCGCATCGAAACGCTGGTGGACAAGGGCCTTGAAGAGCCGTGGGCCATCGCATTTTTACCGGATGGACGGAAGTTGGTAACTGAGAAGACCGGTAAACTTCGCGTCATCACCGCAGAAGGGAAACTCGATCCCAAGGAAATCAAGGGCATACCTGAGTCGGTTGATTTGGGCCAAGGTGGTTTGATGGAGGTGGCGCTGCATCCGGACTATGAAAAGAACGGCTGGGTCTATCTGGGATTGTCCGATGGCACCAGCGTTAAAAACGACCAAGGCATCGAAGCAGGGAAGGCGACCACCGCAGTGGTTCGTGGTAAGATCAAGGGTTACGAATGGACGGAGCAGGAATGGATCTATCGACCTGATCCTAAATTTCAATCCACATCCGGGGTGCATTTCGGCACACGTTTTGTATTTGATAAAGGCTATATCTACTTCGTCATCGGCGAGCGCGGTGGAATGATGGAGGCTCAGGAACTGAATAACCCTAACGGAAAAACCTTCCGATTCCATGATGATGGCCGGGTGCCATCGGATAATCCTTTTGTGAACAATCCCGATGCGATTCCTGGGATCTGGTCCTATGGCCATCGCAATCCACAAGGTCTCGCGCTGGATCCTCGTGATGGTACAATCTATAATACCGAACACGGCCCACGCGGAGGTGATGAGCTTAACTTGATAGCACCTGGTAAAAACTATGGTTGGCCCGTGATTACCTTCGGCATGAACTATAATGGCACGCCCATGGTGGCCATTACCGAGAAGGAAGGAATGGAGCAACCCTTGACGGTTTGGGTTCCATCGATTGCGGTTTGCGGCTTGGACTTCTACATCGGGGAGAAATTCCCCAAATGGCAAAATGATCTGCTTGTAGGCGCACTAGCGAAGCAAGAAATCCGCCGTGTGAGGATCGAAAATCAAAAGGTGGTTTCGCAAGAAGTGATCTTCAAAAACTTTGGCCGGGTGCGGGACGTAGCCACCGGGCCGGATGGATTCATCTATGTGCTTACCAACGGCCCAGACCGCTTGGTGAGAATGGTTCCTGCTGGGAATTGATAGTAAATTATGAGTTAGGCGAAGCTAGTTTTATCATCTGCTTCGAGATAATCGAGAGTGTGCTGGCGGCGGGATCGCAGGCTGCCTCGGCACACCACCACCCACCCGGATGCCTCCACCTCCATCCGCAGCTCCTTCGCCGATGGCCAAGCCGCCTTCACCTACGGCACCGCCGTCATTGCAAAAAACTACGGTTACGGCACCCACGCCCTCAACGGCGGCGGCACCCCCGAGCTCACCCGCGTTCTTGACCGCACCCAAGACAACCTCCTCCGCCCCACCGGTTTCCAACTCCTCAACGGCAACACCCTAGAAAATCAATCCACCTACACCTACTCCCCAACCGACGGCAGAATCGCCACCATCAGTGGCGGCGGTTTGCAACCGCCAAGCCCAGCCAACACCTTCACCTACGGCTACCAAGCAAACTCCTCCAACCTTATAAAAACCCTCCCCACCGCAAACAACTATGTCGTCAACAATCTCAATCAGTATAGCAATATCATCCAAGGGAGCGCGGGCGTCTCGCCCGCATACGACTTCGACTGCAATGCAACAAGCTACCCACTCCCCGCAGCCCCCGCCAGCAACAGCACTTTCGTCTGGGATGCAGAAAACCGTCTCATTTCCACCACCGTCGGCACCTCCACAACCACCTATCAATACGACACCCAATCCCGCCGTATCGCAAGGAGCGTGGGCGTCTCGCCCACATCTTCCTCAACCCTCTACCTCTACGACGCTTGGAATCCCATCGCCGAGTATTCCTATTCATCCACCTCTCAACTCTCAACTCTTAACCACCAACCCTTAACTCCAAAAAACTTACCTCTGGAGTACCGACCTCAGCGGCACACCCCATGGCGCCGGCGGAGTCTTCAACCCTAGATCAGATATTTCAACCAATCCGGCATTAACGGAATTACTCATCATTCCGAGTCCAGAAAACCCACGCTGATGGACAAGGAGGAGATCAGCGAAAAAATCCTTTCTTTTCTAGATAATCCGCAGGGGGCCACAAGAATCATTGGACTGCGATCGTACTCTGCGCCTGCCTGCCGGAAAAGGGGAACTATACCGAAGCGCATCAGGATTTGTGATTTTCTGATGGATCTGCGAAGACAGCAGGCGGGACGCCCGGCTTCCGAAACAGCCGGGACGGCTGTCCTACTTTTCACAAATCTTGATGCGCGGGGGTATAGCGATCAGCTACCGCACGCTCTTCCGCTAGGGGAACCTCCTGCCGCACAGCGAACGCTTTCGCTCTCTGGCGTAGATCATTAGTCAACTGGATCTGGATTCTTGCAATGAGCGAACTTTACCTCACCCTTTCACACTATCATTATTCTCTAGCCAGGCCATAAACGTATCCGCCGCCGCCATTGAATTCATCACTGGCGTTCCTCCCGCTCGGCTTATCAGCTCCGCATCCGCCTCCTCGAAAACCCTAGCGACGACTGGCACGCCCTGCACATGGTGGAGGACGGTCAGCGCATCGCCTACCCTGCGCATTGAGGCTATCACCAGCTTCGCGTTCCTTGCCCCGGCTTTTTCCAGCACCTCCATCTCCGCACCATCGCCGCGCAGGAAAGGAATTCCTTTTTTCGCAAGCGCCGCGCAGACCACCGCATCGTCATCGACAACGAGGATTTTTTCACCTTGGGCAAGGAGCGGCCTCACCGTCCACATCCCAGCAGAGCCAAAACCTAGGATGAGGACATGGCCTTCCGGGACGCTGGTGATCCGGCCTTTTTTCCGAAGAGGATGGAAGGGCAGCAGGAAATTGACCACCGCCTCCCGCCCGAGAACAGGAGTCATCACCATGGTTAGAACCGTGGTCAGGGCGAGGATGGAAAAAGTCTCCGGGCTAACATGCCCCAGCACCACACCGCTCAGACCAAGCAAAAGCGAATACTCACTCGTCTGAGCAAGCAAAAGTCCCGCCTCTATCCCCGCTCGCGCATTCAGCCCACGCCACTCCGCTACCAAAGCCACCAACGGCGGCGTGACCACAATCACCAAAACCGAGTAAAGCATCGCCTGAAACCACAAGCCCGGCTCAGGCACGCCGAGAATCGCACCGAGTGCCACGAAGAACATCGCCTGGAAAAAATCCACCAGCGAGGAAAGCTGCCCGCGCACCAAGCCATTAAGCGGAAACGCGGAAAATACAAACCCGCCGGCGAAAGCACCGGCGATCAGCGGCAGATCCAGCCACGAAGCCACCCCGACAAACGCCAGCAGCACCGCCACCAACCACAGCAAAAGATTTTCCTCATCCGGCTTGAAACGGAACACCAGCTTCGGGATCACAAACCGCTGCGCCACCCAGGCAATTCCGCCCATCACCAGCACCTCGAAAAGCGCTTTTCCCACATCCCACCCGCCACCATCCACCCGCGAGAGCAGCACGATCAGCAGCACCAGCGCCACATCCTGAAGCAGCAAAACCCCGGTCACCACCCGCCCGTATGGCTCGAACATCGCCCGCCGATTTTGCAAATGCCGCAGCACCACAAGCGTGGAGCTAGCCGCCAGTCCGCCACCCATATAAACCGCCTCCAGCGTCCCCATTCCCATCCACTTCGCGCAGAGGAAGCCCACACTCATCGCCAGCGCAAACTGCACCCCGGACACCCAAAAAACCGCTTTCCCAAATTTCTTAAAACGCCCCGGATTCAGCTCTACCCCGGATGCGAAAACCAGAAACACCAGCCCCAGCTCCAGCATGGACATCGCTCCCTCCGCGTTGCCAAAACTCAACTCATCAGGCACCACCCCCGCGAAGCTCAATGCCATCCCCGCACCGATCAAAACCGGCACCGAGGGCAGCTTGAAATAACGCGCCAACCCGTAGGCCGCCGCCGCAGTCACCAGCAGGAGGGCGAACGCATTCATTTCAACACCCCCATTTCTTTAAGCTTAGCGAGCTGTGCCTTCACCCCGTCCACCTTGGAAACCATTAGATAAGCCGCCTCCAGATCCACCAAGTTATCCACCACCGAGAAATCCACCACATGGATCGCACACGGCACCCCCGCACTCTTCGCGCGGTAAGCCAACAGATCATTCGTCTCTTCAATCTGCAGCGCGGAAACAATCAGCTTCGCCCGCGAATACCCCGCCTCTTCCAGCACGGAAAGATACTCCGCACTCCCCAACAAAACCCTCCCCGGCAGCCCCTCCAGCTTCGCCGGATCCGTGTCCAGCGCCAGCACATCCTCACCCTTCGCCACCAGCCGCCGCACCAGCTCCCGCCCTAGCGAATTCATCCCCGTCACAATCACATGCCCCTCAAGAAACTCCCCTGCATGCACGATCCTATCCGTAATTTCCGGCTTCCCATCGAGAAATTTCCACCGCAGAAATCCCGCCCGCAACACCCACGCATACAGCCCGTGATTGTAGATAATCATGTAGGATGAAATCGCAATCGTGATCACCCCCACCATCGCCGTGATCGAAAGGATATCCGCCCCGATCAATCCCATGCTCATCCCCATCCCAGCGAAGATAAACGAAAACTCACTGATCTGGGCAACCGTCACACTCGTCAAAAACGCCGTCTTCCGCCCATAACCCATCTTCCCAATGATCCCTATGAAAATCAGCGGATTCCCAATCAATACGAACACCGAAAGCACCAGCGTAGGCCACCAGTTCGATAGCGCACCGCCCACATCCACTTTCACCCCGAGCATCACAAAAAACACCGCGATAAACAGATTCATCAGCGGATGCACCCGCCGCCTCAGGTCATCATTGTAAGGCAACTGCGCCAAACTCATCCCCGCAAGAAACGCCCCGATCTCCAGCGAAAGCCCAAGTTCATACGCCGCAAACACCATCGCAAAACACCAGGAAATCGCCCACACCAGAAGAATTTCCGGACTCCTCGCCGCCCATTTGAAAGGCCGCGGAAGAATGTATTTCGATGCCATCAAAGACAGGGCCATGAGCAAAAGCATCCCGCCAAACGCCTTCAACAAACCCAGCCCAAGCACCCAGAAACTCACCCCATCACCACTGCCCTCACTCGATGCGATCCCCGAAAGCAAAGTCAGCACCAGAATCACCACTATGTCCTGCACTAGGAAAATCCCAACTGCAATCCGCCCATACAAGCTGTTCAGCTCGCCCTTCGCATCCAGCAGCTTCACCACCACCACCGTGCTGCTAAACGTCAGCCCCGTAGCCAGAAATAACGCCTCCATCATGGTGAAATCCAGCACCCAGCAGAGCATATAACCACCCGCTGCGGTGAACACCACCTGCCCCAGCCCCGCTAGGATCGCCACCTTCCCCACATCCTTGATCTTATCCAGACTCAGCTCCAGCCCCACTAGGAACAGCAGCAAAACAATCCCAAACTCAGAAACCAGATTCAACCCATCCCCCACCTCGACCACCCCAGTCACCGGCCCCAGCAAAACCCCACAAAGCAGATACACCACAATTGCCGGCATTTTCACCGCCCGCCCGAGCGCGACCATCAACGCCGCACTCACGGAGATGATTCCCAAACTTTGTAAAAACCCGATATCCGTCATTGCTGCAACACTTTCTAACCACTTCGCAAAGCGATCTCAATACCCAAAGTGAAACTCTACCTCCTTTCCATCCACGGAAAGCATCCCCAAGGGAGCGGCATGACGACAAGCCATGACGACAAGCCAGACTTTTAACCACAAATGGATCGGATGGACGCGGATGAAAGAGGGATCAACAGACTTTTAATCAAGCCAGACTTTTAATCAGAAGTTTGGTTCTTCGTCGTCCGTGCATGACGCTTTTGCATGACGACAAGCCAGACTTTTAGTCGGAAGTTTTAAACGATTTTTCAGATTTTATGCCCTATTTCTTTCTTCAACCGCCATGAACAAGCGCAAACGATGTATCGCTCCTTGGAAAAACTCGGAGACAAAGCCAGAAATTTATCACTGCATATCTCGCGTGAATGGGCGCTTTTTAGTTTTAAAAGATGACGAACGGGAGCAATTTCGGACGCTGATGCGGATGTGCGAGAAGTTTACAGGCTGCCGGGTTTTGTCTTACTGCGTGATGTCCAATCACTTCCATATTTTGTTGGAAGTGACACCCATGCCGGAAGCTGGAATATCGGATCAGGTGTTGCTGGAACGCCTCGGCGTCTTTTATAGCGAAGCGCAGGTGGCGGAAATTGCAGTAGGCTTGGAGGACGCTGCGATTCCGCGCATCCGAGGTGAGTTTGAGCTGCCACCCGTCGATGATAACGGGGTGCCTTTGACGCCGACCCAAGAGCAAGCGCTTGCGGAACAGCGAGCTTCCAGCCGGGTGGCGGAAATTCGTAATCGTTACACCCGGAGGATGCATAGTTTGAGCGAATTCATGAAATCCTTGCTGGAACGCTTCACCAAATGGTTCAACCGCACGCATTCTCGCTCAGGCACGCTGTGGGAAGATCGCTTCAAGAGCGTGATTGTCGAAGGTGGCGTAGCGGCGAGGACGATGGCAGCCTACATCGACCTCAATCCAGTGCGGGCGGGAATGGTGGAGGATCCTGCGGACTATCGTTGGAGTAGCTATGGTGAGGCAGTGGGCGGTGGCGCGAAAGGCAATGGGAAAAAGGCTCGTGAAGGATTAACCCGAGCTTATTTTTGTGACCAAGGAGTCGGGTTCGACGCTACGAAGTGGGTGGAGGTCTCGCGGTTATATCGGCGTTTGATGGGGTTTGCATTAAGCCGGAAACCTGGCCATGCCAAAGTTGCAGAACTAAAGGAAAATCAAGGCCAGAGTGTGATGAATACGGCGGAAATGTTGGAAGGCGAAGACAATGGGACCGTGTTAAAGGCATTGGGCATGGCGAAGTTGCTGCGATGTCGAATTCGATATTTTACGGATGGAGCGGTGATTGGGAGTCGGGGGTTTGTGGAGGAGGTTTTCCAGAAGTCGCGAGAACGCTTTGGGCCGAATCGAAAGGATGGTGCGAGAAAATGGCGCGGTAACGGTGAAGCCGCAGCGGGGGTGCTGTGGAGTGTGAGGGATTTGAGGAAGGGGGTTTGAGAAGCGAGATTCAAGATTCAAGATTCAAGATTTAAGATTCAAGATTCAAGAGTTGAAAGTTGAGAGTTGAAAGTTGAGAGTTGAGAGTTGAGAGTTGAGAGTTGAGAGTTGAGAGTTGAGAGTTGAGAGTTGAGAGTTGAGAGTTGAGAGTTGAGAGTTGAGAGTTGAGAGTTGAGAGTTGAGGGTGCTGAATCGGGTTTTCTTATTGGGGATAACTTCCCAAATGGGAGGATGTTCTCCTATTAGGTGCGCTTGCGAAGCAGGAATTCCGCAGTGTGAGGATCAAGATCCTAAAGGTGGCTTGATAAGCAGTCATCATTGAACCAATCACGAGCCTACCTGCTTGAGGTCTTCCAATCTCGATACGCTGCGCCGAGTTGGAGGGAGACGTCGGAGGCGGTGAGTGATTCTTCAGAGAGATGAGGAAGGGTTAGGGCGATTTCGGCGGCCCTGCCGCAGAGCCAGGCACTGAGTGCAGCGGCGTGCGGCAAAGAATCTTGGACGGCGAGGCGGGCCCCGATGACTCCGGCTAACAGGTCACCTTGGCCACCACTGGCCATGCCAGGAGTTCCGGTGGTATTGCAGAGGAGTGGCTGGCCCGGATGGCAGATCAGCGTCCGGCTGCCTTTCAGGAGAAGAGTGGAAGGATGGCGGGCGGTGAAGCGCTGTGCGGCAGTCTCGCGTGGCAGTGCCGCAAGATCTGGGGCGAGCCGGGCGAATTCACCAGGGTGGGGAGTGAGTAAGTGGCGGGCGGTGAGAATGGACGTTGCCGCGCGGCGGGCGATGAGATTGAGGGCTTCCGCATCGATGACGACGGGGGAATTTGATTTCTCAATCAGCTCTAACAAGCGGTCTGAAGTGAGATCGTCCATCTCGCCGAGGCCGCAACCGGTGACGAGGGCGTCAAAACGGGTATTCAGAATTTCCAAGGGATTTTCTAAACCACGAATAATAATCTCTGATGGGCATTTGGCAGAAATATCTGCAACGCACGGCGGCGGGACGAAGAGGGTGATAAGGCCAGCTCCGGCCCGTAATGCTCCGGTAGCGGCAAGCGCGGCGGCTCCTGGATAGTCACACGAGCCAGCATAGATGGCGACTCGGCCTGCCATGCCTTTGTGGAAATCGAATGAGCGGGGAGTCTTGCCGTAAGACGCAGTCTGCGGGGTGATGGCGGCGAGCGTGCCGCTGCCTTCAAGAGTGAGTGGTTCTACTGGGACGAGAGCGAGTGCACCGGTGTGATTGGCGGCAATGGCTGTGAGGAGACCAATTTTGGCATTCCCAAGCATGAAGGTTACATCGGCGACGGCTGCTCCGGTTTGAGTCTCACCGGTTTGCGGATCGACACCGGAAGGGAGATCAATTGCCGCGATTCTGGCACCGCTTTGGCGTCGCAGAGACGACATCTCCTGCAGCGCTGCTAGAATGGGCGGGCGGAGGGGGCCGTCTCCGCCGCTGCCTAGGAGGCCGTCGAGGAGGAGAATTGGTATTCTTAAATTCTGCGAGCTGGGCGGCTGATCGAGAGCTTGTTTGAGACCGAGTTCTTGCCACTTTTTCAAAGTTAGAGGAGCGAAGTCTGACGTTGAAAATGCAGCTCTGACGGCGATTTCCCAGCCAAATTGATCGCGCAGGATGCGCAGCGCGACGAGGGTGTCTGCGGCGTTGTGGCCTTTTCCGAGATAGCCGATGGCGGTCCCGGGGGTGCGAAAGAAGCGGGCGATGGCGTTTCCAAGATTTCCGCCAGCGACATCGAGTAATTGGTCTTCTGTCCAGCCTTTGGCCAAAGCGGCGGCCTCGCTGGCGGCCGTTTCATCAGGGGTTACTGCGCGCACGCTACAAACTAACGGGTTTTTCCCCGTTTGCATCAATTTTCAGCGGCACAATTTTCAATGGCTTCTGCGGAAGCGCTGGATTCCATCCACAACTCCTTGCGCGATGCCTTCGCGGAACCAGCCGGATTTCATCCGATCGCGTTCTTTTGAATTACTTACAAATCCGCCTTCGACGAGAATGGACGGAGCTTTGCAATTACGAATGACGTAAAATCGGGCGTATTTTGCTTTGCGATCAACTGTGCGAGTACGGCCGACAATTCCGCGTTGGACATATTTAGCGAGTGATCTGCTCTGCTCAGAGTGATAGAATGTTTCCAAGCCACTGACGTCTTGCTTCCACGTGTAATTGTAGTGGATGCTGACAAAGATCGAGTTGCGAGTTCGATTGGCAATCTTGACGCGGTGGGGGAGCGAAACAAAATAATCGCTACGGCGCGTCATTACCGTGTTGTAGCCAAGTTTCCTAAGTTTCCTCTCGATCCGGTAGGCGGTATCCAGAGCAAGGTGTTTTTCATAGACCCGCCCCCATTGACCACCACTATCACGACCACCGTGACCGGCGTCGATCACAACAGTTCTAAAATTCGCGGCTGAAACGGAATTGCCGGCAAAGCCGAAGAGGGCGAGAAGGAAAAGACAAAGAAAATGTTTCATTGAAATTAATGTTTTGTTGACATTAAGAATGTCTTAAATTTTTTAGAATTTGTAAAGATATTTTTTATAAACCTTTTTCGACAGGGATGGTAACTGATGTTTAATAAGGAATCGGCGGGCGATCCGATGCTTTACGAATCTTACCCTTAGCTTCTGCGGCCGCTTTGGGATCAAAGGGAATGCTGTTAGCGATGCGGACCGTGCCATCTCCAAAAGTGAGCAATTGAGGATCTCCTGAGTCAGTGCGCTGGTGAATGCCGCGGCTGACTAGGCGGCCATCGGTATCCACTTCGCAATGGACCCACATGGTCGGAGTGGCGAGAAACATCACGTGCATGCGTTGTTTGTTATCAACCGTGGCAAGTGGCGCGCGCAGTGTGAGAACATCGCCAAGCAGGAAGGTGCGGACATACTGGCCGGTGCGTTCGTTGACGACTTGGGCATAAATTTGGTTTCTCAAGTCGCCTGCGAAGTTGAGCAGCCGGAATTGGCGAGTCTCGCCAGAGCCGCCAAGAACTCCCACCGTCTGGGACCAGAATAGGCGGCCAGGGCTCTGATTGAAGCTGACGCGATTGGTGGCGGTGCCGTCGCCAATGCCGTCGGGCATGCGAATTACAGCGCTGGCGGAGAAACTACCGGGTTGGCTGAGGCTGAAATGTTGCGCGAGGTCAATTTCGCGGGCCATGGTCTCACCAGCCTTGACGGACATTTTACCGAAAACGCCACGGCCTCTGGGAAAAACAGGATTTCCCCTGTTGTCTTTAATGATGAAATTGAGCCACTGGGTGCGGCCATCGCTTGAGAAGGTGAGTGGTTGTCCGGCATGATTGGTGACGGTCACCACGGCCATAATCGGTTCGCCCGCAAGATACTGCTTCTTGTTGAGTTGAAGCGAGGCGGCCAACTGGGCGTGAGCAGAGGTGAAAAGCACCATGGCGAGTCCAAGATAGTGGGCGCTGCGAAGTGTCATAATCCATGAGAGGTAGACGAGTGATGCGGACCCGTCAATCTAACCACACCAACTCTTGAGTTTTCTCTGCAAAGATTGCCCAACCATCTGAAAATCCCGCATTTCATCCTTCTCATGCGAAGCTACGTTTTAGAGGCTTTTGCATGTCTCCAGCCGAAACGCCGCCCTATGTGTTGCAGTTGATCATTTTTCTTTCTGTGATTCTGTTGCTGTTAGGATTTCAGCTCATCGTAAGCTTGAATTCTGCACGCAGAATCAAGCGCTTAGAGAGCCGTCTAGATGGGTTTTCCAAAAACCAAGCATCGCAGGAAGGTGAACCGGGACAGGCGGAAACTTCGCCCGGTGGTGCTTTTGAGGCGTTCTTGTTGGAAAATCCGGCACGGCGCAGCATGATCAAATCAGAGCAATTTGCCGCTTATCGGAAATGGCGTCACGAAAAAGGCATGAATTGGGCCAATTCTTGAGGGTGGTTCTCAAATGACATGCCTTTTAGCGGTTTGTTTGGAAAATCTATTTTATTTTCTACTTTCGAGTTGCAAGGTTTGCCCCCGCTTGCATTCTCCGCCCGTTCCAAATCGTCCTCAAAAACATTTTGGTTCTGCCTTGTGAAAATTTTCACAAGCTCCATCTTCCCGCATCTACCGCTCGCTCTATGGCAAATATTTTTCCTCGTTGGTCCAATCTCCTGCCCCTCAAAATTGCTGTTTGCGCTGGTGCCGCCGCATCTGGCGTGGCTCTTGCAATCGCCTACTATGCGACTCCGAAGACTCTCACGGTAGGTTATCAGCCGAGCCAGCCGATCCCATTTTCCCACAAACTCCACGTTGATCAACTTGGCATGGATTGCCGCTACTGCCATTCTTTCGTGGATGTGGCTGGTCACTCGAATGTTCCGGCAAGTAATACCTGCTGGAATTGTCACCAGCATGTCCAACGGGAGAGCCCGAAGCTGGCGCCGCTGCATCGGTCCATGGATGTGAACTTCCCCGGCTATGATGGCAAACCGATCGAGTGGGTGCGGGTGCACAAATCACCCGATTACGTTTATTTCAACCACTCGGCACACGTCAATCGCGGCATTTCCTGCCAAACTTGCCACGGCGATGTCAATACGATGGAGGTCGTTTATCAAGCGAAGTCCCACTCGATGGGCTGGTGCCTCGAATGCCACCGCGCTCCAGAGGAAAGCCTCCGCCCACTTGAGGAAGTCTATAATTTCTCATACGATGCGGAGATTTATCTCGCGAACAACCCTCACCTCGGCGAGGCAGGCATCAAGACAACCGAGCAGCTCGGCTTGAAACTCAAGGAAGAATTCATGGTCAAACCCAAGGAATCCTGTGCTACTTGCCACCACTGATCCTTTCGCCCGCTTTTTGAAATTTACCATTTTCGCAGTTTAATATGAGCAAACGCATTTTGCAGCACCCCGAAGTTCCATCCGGCGAAGCTACCGTAGCTTGGCGCAGTGCGGGGCAGCTCGAAGACACCCCGGAATTCCGCCAATGGCTGGACCGCGAATTCCCGCGTGCTGCTGCGGAGATGGTAAACGAGGAGGATGTGGAAAATTCACGCCGCTCGTTCCTGAAGATCATGGGCGCGTCCACCGCGCTCGCCGGCTTTGGCATGGTCGGTTGCCGCCGTCCGGAGTCCTACATCGTCCCTTACACCAAGGCTCCGGAGTGGGTGATCCCCGGCAAAGCGACTTATTATGCCTCCTCCATGCCCCGGGCCACGGGTGCCACACCGCTCGTGGTCACCACTTTTGAAGGGCGTCCTACCAAGCTTGCTCCCAATACCCTCCATCCGGACTCTGAAGGCACCGATGCTTTCGCTCAAGCGTCGATCCTTGATCTTTACTCGCCCTCTCGTTCACGCAAATTCGTCAAATCGGGGAAATTGGCAAAACGCGAGGATTTCCAAACAGTTCTCACCGCCCTCGCCGCCGATAGCTCCGCGAAAATTGGTTTCCTCTTCGGCGCGGACGATAGCCTCACCCGCTCCCGTCTTGCCAAGGAGCTCGCTACGAAATTTTCCGCCGCGAAATTCTATCAATACGAGCCACTTAGTAGCGATGCATCCGGAGCCGCCCTCGGTGACGGCGTGAAGCTCGTCCCAGATTTTTCCAAGGCGGATCGCATCCTTTCGCTCGATTGCGACTTTGCCGGAAACGATTCCCAAGGCCCGGTCACCCCGTTTTTTGATCGCCGCAAGCCGGAAGGAAAAAATTACACGACATCGCCTGATGCCGCGTCAATGAACCGCCTCTACATTGTGGAAGGCGCCTTCACCCTTACCGGCGGCATCGCCGATCACCGCTTGCGGATCGCTCCCAGCCAGGTGGCTGTCATCGCCGCGCAGGTAGCCCGCGAACTGGGTGTCAGCGTTTCCGCCCCTGAACTCACCGATGCCAAGCATCTCGAGTGGGCCAAGGCGCTCGCAGCCGACTTGAGGGAAAATGCGGGAAAATCCTGCGTTCTTGCAGGTTCCCGGCAGCCGCTCGCGGTCCATCAAATTGCCCTCGCCATCAATCTTGCGCTTGGCAATATCGGCGAAGGTAAGCCAATGCTCGCCGTCCAGACCGGCACGCAGGGCCTCGGCACCCTCGCCACTCTCAAGACGGATATCGATTCTGGTGCGATCGAGACCTTGGTCCTGCTCACTCCCGCCAATCCGATTTACGATGCCCCGGCGGACATGCAGTTTGCCGAAACTTTCGCCAAGCTCAAGACTAGCATCCACCTTGGCACTCGCACGGATGCCACTGCCCACGCCTCGACTTGGCACGTTCCAGGCGCGCATTATTTAGAATCCTGGTCAGATGCTCGCACCGCCCATGGAGTGCACACCGTTGTTCAGCCGATGATTTTGCCGCTCTATCCGGATTGTGTTTCCGAGTTCGAGTTGATTCTCGCCCTGCTTTCCGCCGAGGGAAAATTGCTAAATGGCGAAGGTGAAAACGCGGCCGCTTCTCCCGCTTACGGTGCCATCCGCGCGACGTTCACCGCCCTTGCCGGGGAAGGGGAGGGCCCTTGGAAGCTTTTTCTCCGCGACGGTTTCCTCACGGGTTCCAAATATACCCTTGCCAGTCCAACAGCCACAGCGATCACCTTCGGAAAAACCGAGGCACCCACCGCCAAGTCGCTCGAAATCATTTTCGCCACAGATTCCTCCGTCCATGATGGCCGCTGGATCGATAATGCCTGGTTGCAAGAAGCGCCCGATCCCATTACCAAGCACACATGGGACAACGCCGCGTTCATCGCGCCGAAGACCGCGAAGGAGCTTGGTATCTACGATCAGATCATTTCAGTGGAACCCGTCAGCTCACTGCTCGGTATTGAGAATAAGTTTGCCAGATCCGGCCCCGATGGTGAAGGCGAGCATCGCAAGCAGCCAATGATTGAAATTTCAGTCAATGGTCAGAACCTCGAGATCCCCGTTCTCATTTCCTTCGGCCAGGCCGAGCACACCCTTGTCATTCCTCTAGGCTACGGCCAAGGCTTCGACAAGGACGACGAGCTCAAGCGCAATACCAAAAATCAAAACCACATCGGCCTCGTCGGTGTGAACAGCGGCTTCAACGCCTACCCGCTGCGCACCACTGCCACCACTTACCTCGCCACCGGGGCTACCGCCAAGGCCACTGGAAAATTTTACTCAATGGCCCTCACTCAGGAGCATCACGCCATGTATGGCCGTGCGCTTGCCCGTGAGATCACCACCATGTTTGATGATCAAAAGGGCACCTTCGAGGACCAGTTGATCAATGTGCCCAAGCAAGGTAACGACTCCCATGTCCCGCCGAATGTCTATCTTTACAAACCTGAAGATGTCGATGGCAAGCCACTCATCAATGACCCGCTCCACCAGTGGGCGCTATCCATCGACCTTTCTTCCTGCACCGGATGCAATGCCTGTCTAGTCGCCTGCCAAGCGGAAAACAACATCCCCATCGTCGGTAAGCGTCAGGTCGCCATGGGTCGGGAAATGCACTGGATCCGCATGGACCGTTACTATTCCTCTCACAAGGAAAACACTTTTGATGACGGCAATCCCGAGCTCATCCCGCAGCCCGTCGCTTGCATGCAATGCGAATCCGCTCCTTGCGAATCCGTTTGCCCCGTCAACGCCACCGTCCACACTGAAGATGGGCTTAACGCGATGGCGTATAATCGCTGTATTGGCACCCGCTATTGTGCCAACAACTGCCCCTACAAAGCCCGGCGATTCAATTATTTCGACTACAACAAGCGCAACCCGCTCATCGCCCACAATCTTTACAAAGGCCCCTTCGGCGAAACCCAGCGTGGCGAGGCACCGCATCTCCAGAAGAACCCGAACGTCACCATCCGCATGCGGGGTGTGATGGAAAAATGCACCTACTGCGTGCAGCGCCTCAAGGATTCGGTGATCCGTCAAAAGCGTGGCCAAAAGCAAGGTGTGCTCGAGTCTGGCAAGCCTTCCACCGAATTCCAAGTGACCATCGAGACTCTCCGAATCCCTGTGGATTCCGTCAAAGTCGCCTGTCAGGAAGCTTGCTACGCCGGAGCCATCACCTTTGGCAATCTGCTGGATGATAAAAAATCCGCAATGGGCCGCACCAAGCACATTTCCCGGAATTACGATCTCCTCAACTACATCGGCACCCGCCCGCGCACCAGCTACCTTGCCCGCGTCAAGAACCCGAATCCGAGCATGCCTGACGCCCAGTTCGTCGGTAAGGCCACCATTCACATGGTGTAATTCACTCTCCTAATTTTGTAAATTTCCATCAACATGGCATCCACTACCGAAATCGCACCCGAGAAGGCCCATACCGGGGTCAAGCTCCCCGTGCTTGAGCGGGAAAAGCTCATCCTCAGCGGACGTTCCTATCACTGGATCACCGAGCGCATCTGCGGTGTCGTCGAAAACAAGCAACCGTTGCTCTGGTGGCTGCTCTTCATTCCATGCTCGCTCATCGCCATGATTGGTGTGGGCGGCGGGCTGATTTACCTCGTTTCCACCGGCGTCGGCGTCTGGGGCATGTCGAATCGGGTTTTCTGGGGATTCGATATTACCAACTTCGTCTTCTGGATCGGCATCGGCCACGCTGGAACCCTAATTTCAGCGGTGTTGTTCCTCACTCGACAAAATTGGCGAACCTCCATCAACCGCGCGGCCGAAGCGATGACCATCTTCGCGGTGATCTGCGCCGGTATTTTCCCAGCCTTCCACGTCGGGCGTGTCTGGTTCGCTTGGTTTCTCGCCCCTGTGCCCAATGCCAATGCCGTTTGGCAGAACTTCAAATCGCCGCTGCTGTGGGACGTATTTGCAGTTTCCACCTATTTCACCATTTCACTGATCTTCTGGTATCTCGGCATGGTCCCCGATCTCGCGACCATCCGGGATCGTTGCAAGCCCGGCATCCGGAAATTTCTCTATGGCATCTTCGCCATGGGCTGGCGCGGCGGCAATCGCCAATGGAGCCACTATGAAATGGCTTACCTCATGCTCGCAGCGCTCTCTACCCCGCTGGTTCTCTCGGTGCACTCAGTCGTTTCGTTCGACTTTGCCACTTCCGTAGTCCCCGGCTGGCACACTACCATCTTTCCGCCCTACTTCGTTGCTGGTGCCATCTTCGGTGGCTTTGCGATGGTGCTCACCATGATGATTCCCGCACGTTTCATCTACGGCTTGCAGGATCTTATTACCATGAAGCACATCGATAACATGGCCAAGATCATCCTGCTCACCGGCACCATTGTCGGCTACGCCTATCTGATGGAACTTTTCGTCGCATTTTATTCTGGGCTGATTTACGAAATGGAAGCCTTCAAGTTCCGCATCGCAGGCCCGTATTGGTGGGCCTACGCCGCGATGATGAGCTGTAATGTGCTCGCGCCCCAGGTCTTCTGGTTCAGAGCCTGCCGCGAAAATCTCTGGGTCATCATGATTG
>Ga0335395_10000760_pt1 | contig 20385 bp, 10 predicted proteins | sample MAT02_FD_205744 | JGI IMG/M metagenome (GOLD analysis project Ga0335395, IMG submission 205744) | Freshwater microbial communities from Lake Fryxell liftoff mats and glacier meltwater in Antarctica - MAT-02 (spades assembly) (version 2) ...
GCGCTTCTATCGCTAAAATTCGCTTTCAAATCGAAGATACTGGCATTGGCATCAGCCAGGATAAATTAGAAGAAATATTTTTGCCTTTTCATCAAGTGGGCGATCGTAATAATTTCGTTGAAGGTACTGGACTAGGACTTTCCATCAGCCAAAAATTAGTCAAAATGATGGGCAGTCAAATTCGCGTCCAAAGTACATCCGGCAAAGGCAGCATATTTTGGTTGGATATAGACTTGCCCGCAGTCGCCCAGTGTTCTGAACTCCCCTGCACGCAAGAAAAACGGCGGCTTGTCGGTTTTAGCGGCAGCCAGCGCAAAGTGCTAATCGTGGACGATCACGAAGTAAATCGTGCCATGCTGTACAGGATGCTTTCTCGTTTGGGCTTTGAAATTGCACAAGCCACCGACGGCGAAGACTGCTTGCACAAAGCACAGGAATTTTTACCGGATCTCATTTTAATGGACTTGCTGATGCCCGTAATGGACGGTTGGGAAGCTACCAGGCGGCTGCGACAGTTGCCGAAATTAAAAGATGCGGTTATCCTTGCTTTGTCCGCTAGCGTTTACGAGACTACTAGGCAAGAGAGCATACTTGCAGGTTGCGATAATTTTCTCACCAAGCCGATTCAAACTAACGAGCTTTTAGAATTATTGCGCCTGCATTTGGGACTAGAATGGATTTACGAAGACGGAGCGGAAACCAAAAAACGCAAAGCTAAAACTCCCAAATCATCATCTGAGGTTCCTACTGCCGACTCAATGATGGTGTCTCCTGGCTCAGAGTCAGTCTTGGCCTTGCTAAGATTGACGGCAATGGGCGATATTGAAGCTATTCTGGAGGAAACTGCTAAACTCGAACATTCTGATCCGACATTAGTGCCTTTCGTTCATCACCTGCGCCAACTTGCTAAAGGATTTCAGCTCAAGCAAATTCGAGATTTTTTGAAGCAACATTTGTCCTAAGATTGACGGTAGCTAACCGATAACTTAAAATCAGTTAAATCTCACGCCCCGATCATCATTGTCAATAACGCAATAAGGTTCAGTTAAACCCGATCTCCCTGGCGCCCCCCGAAAGCAAGGCGGGAACAAGATTCTTCTCAAAGTCCCCCTTGCTTTCGGGGGATTTAGGGGGATCTCCACGAAATAAACACTGTTAACTGAACAGTATTGCCCTAAAAGAGGTTATTGCAAATAGAAGCATCTACGAAGCAACCTGTTTCTAGAACCGCAGAAAATCCTTTGAATCGGATTTAAAGTCACAACCGACAACTCAAAAATCAAAAGTTTGAATATTTTCCTTGAATATGAACGATAAGAATTCCGAAAGAAGCATCATACTAATTGTCGATGACAACCAAACAAATCTCGACGTACTTTTCGAGTTGTTGAGGAACTACGGGTTTAAAGTATTAGTGGCTCTAGACGGCGAAAGTGCGATCGAGCAAATTGAATATATCCATCCCGATTTAATACTTTTGGACATCATGATGCCAGGAATTGACGGTTTTGAAACTTGCCTGCGTTTGAAAGCAGACCCGTCAACGCGAGACATTCCCATCATCTTCATGAGCGCCCTCTCCGATACCCTTGACAAAGTAAAAGGCTTTCAGACAGGAGCTGTTGACTACATCACCAAGCCATTTCACCACGAAGAAGTGTTGAGCCGCATTGAAACTCACCTGACAATCCGCAACTTGCAAAAAAAACTCGAACAAAAAAACCTCGAACTTGCTCACCTCAATCATAACCTGGAAAGACTTGTCGAACAAAAAACCAAGCAATTGATCGACCAGGAAAAAACAGCCATCATCGGACGTTTGACGCAGGGCATGGTTCACAACCTCAAAAGTCCGCTGCAAGTGATCCAGACTAGCGTCGATTTGATTGAAACAAAAGCCACAAAAATTCAAGAAGACTCTCTGTTTAATTATACCAAGTATATTTTTCAAGCTGTCACAAAAATCAATCAGATTATGGATACTCTGATGATGAAAAGCAGAAAAGAGCAAAAGCAAGATTTGCAGCCCGTGAATATCAACGATTTAGTGCAGCGAGAAATTCAGCTATTGGAAGGAAATCTCTATTTCAAGAATAAAATTAGAAAAAAATATTTTTATGACGAACAAATCGAGAACATTCCCTTAATTTATTCCTATATTTCTCAAGTATTTTATAATCTAATTAATAATGCAATGGATGCTATGTGGAAAAAGAAAAACCGGGAATTAACTATCGTGACTCGGCAAGATGACTCGAATATCTACATGGATATTGCAGATACAGGATGCGGCATAGCGCCTGAAGATTTGTCAAAACTTTTTGACCCTTTTTACACCTCAAAGCCACCTAAAGGTGAGGAAAAAACCGAAGGCGAACCGACAGGCACAGGTCTCGGACTTTATACTTGCATTGAACTTTTAAAACCTTTTAACGGCGAGATTGCTATTAGCAGTAATGTCGGCAAAGGCAGCGTATTTACAGTTGTTCTACCGAAACATCCGAAAACTCAATCGACTCAACAGACTAAAATCTTCTCCGATTAAACAACCATAATGAATTTCATAATTAGGTTCGTAGTGAGGACTTTAGTCCTTCTTTATCTCAAACAAAGGAGTAAAGTCCGATGTTACGAACAAAAGCTAATTGTCCGTAATTTAACGGATACAATCTCCTGTTCTGTAAATTCACTGTAATTTCCCTAGGTTCGGAGTCAGGACTTTAGTCATTCTTTATCCGCGCTTTTTGGCCTTCCCCCTTGCTATTTCTCTGCCAAATGTTGTAAATTTAAAATAGAGTTGAGTTGCAATATCGGTAAGGTTATGATGAATTTAACCCACTACGGTTCAGATCGAGCCGATCCCCCCTAGCCCCCCTTAAAAAGGGGGGGACAAGAAGTTGCTCAAAGTCCCCCTTCTTAAGGGGGATTTAGGGGGATCTCCGGGAAAGAAACAGTGTTAACCCAAGCCTATTGGAATTTAGCCCAATAGGTTTCGGGCGAGGTGGACAACTTGTCGTCAACAACTCAATTCTACAAATAAATCTGAGAGGTCTGTAAGCATCCAGCACATCCTAAAGCCGGGGGTTCAAGTTTCCCAAAAATTAGTTAGGTAGCTGCATCCGCTGCTGCACTTCTTTATTTATTACTAAAAAATAGCAAAATGAAATATGTTTTTGAGTCAAGTTTAACGCCTGCTTGCTTGAAAGTTCTGTTAGTAGAAGACTGTGCAGAAGATGCAGCACTCATTCAAGAACTGCTGTCTGAGCACCAACTGGGACAATTAATTGAGACGACTAATGTAGTTTGTCTCCTAGAAGCTATAGAAATTTTAAGCTGCGAGATTTTTGATGTAATTCTATTAGACCTGACACTTCCTGATAGCCCAAGATTTAATACTTTTTTCGGGCTGCAAGATTGTGGAATAAATATTCCCATCGTTATTTTGACAGCCGCCGATGACGAAGAACTGGCCGTCGAGTTAATTGCCGCCGGCGCCCAAGATTATTTGGTGAAAAGACAAGTAGACAGCCGGCTGCTGGTGCGGACGCTCAAGTGCGCGATTGCCCGCCATAAAAGGCAAGCAGAATGGCAAAAAAGTCAAGAAAAATACTTGCAAGTTGTTGACAGTATCAAAGAGGTAGTTTTTGAAACAAATACTGCTGGAAATTGGACTTTTCTCAATCGGGCTTGGGCGAAAATTACTGGATTTACAGTTAATGAAAGCTTAGGAACTTCCTGTTTGAGTTACATTCATTCTGACGACCAATCCCAATATTTAAATTTTCGCAGAAGTCTGAGTGTAAATCAAGAAATATCCTGTTGTTATCAAATTCGATATCTGACTAAAAATAGTACAATTCGTTGGGTGGAAGTGCAGGAGTTTTTGATATTCGGTACAGAGGGCATACAAGGGACAACAGGAACTATTAACGATATTACGGAGAAAGTTTTGGCACTCTTAGAACTGGAAGCTAGTAAAAATTTTTTAAATTGTACAATTAATGCAGTTGCTGACCCAATTTTTCTCAAAAATGAGGAGCATCGCTGGATACTGTTAAATGATGCTTTTTGCAAGCTGCTCGGCAAGCAGCGCGAGGAACTGCTAGGTATGTCGGATTATGAGTTTTTCCCCAAAGAAGAAGCTGATTTTTTTTGGGAGAAAGACGAACAAGTATTTAAGACAGGGGAAGAAAACGATAGCGAGGAAATATTTACGGATGGCAGCGGTGCTCAGCACATTCTGTCTACTAAAAAAACGGTGTTTGAAAATACCGACGGCAGTAAAATACTCGTCGGAATAATTCGAGAGATCACTCAGGATAAACTGAAACAATTAGCACTGCAAGAAACCCAAGCTAGACTTCAGCAAATTGCTGCCAACTTGCCGGGAGTAATTTATCAATTTCGTCTCTCAAGCGACGGCACAATATCTTTTCCTTACATTTCTTCGGGCAGTCGCGATTTATATGAATTGGAACCGGAAGATATTCAGCAGAATCCCGAACTTGTCTTCGGTTGTACTCATCAAGATGACATCCAAAAAGTTCACGAATCTATTGCTATTTCTGCGGCAAATATGCAGCGATGGCAGCAGGAATGGCGCGCGATTATGCCGTCGGGAAAACTTAAGTGGATGCGAGGGGTTTAGAGACCGGAACGAGTTGATTGTCCGACGATCATAGGGCAGGAAGGGGATATTGTTTGGGAAGGCATGATACTGGATATTACTGATTTAAAACAGACTGAAGCAGCTTTGCGGGAGAGTGAAACAAGATTGCGATCGCTAATTGAGAATATTCCCGGGGCTATTTGCCGTAGTTTGTACGATGCTGATTCGACTCTGGTGTTTGTTAGCGATGAAATTGAGGCAATTAGCGGCTATCCTGCTGCGGATTTTCTGCACAACAACCGCTTGAGTTTTGCGAGCATTATTCATAGGCTAGATCGCGAAAAGCTCGATCGACTCCGCAGAGCAGCGGTAGACTCCAAACACCCGTATCATGTAGAATACCGGATTGTGCGCGCTGACGGGGCGGTGCGGTGGGTGTCGGACAGAGGCAGGGCGACTTACGATCCAGAAGGGTTAGTTTTGTGGCTCGATGGAGCGATTTTTGATATTACCGATCGCAAACAAGCCGAACTGACTCTGTGCTTGGTAACTCAAGCTGTAGACGGCGCTAGCGATGCGATCGCGATCGCAGATTTAGACGGCTATTCAATTTATCACAATCAAGCATTTATTCAGCGTTACGGCTATACAGTTGAACAACTAAATAATGCGGGCGGCCCAGCAGTAATGTACGCCAAATCTCAAGAGTTGAGAAAGTTATTTAAGGTGCTGCGGAAAGGTTTATCCTGGAGCACTGAAATTGAACTCAAGGCTAAAAATGGCGAGATTATAGAAACTCAATTGCGAGCTGACTGCATTAAAGATAGCGCCAGTCAACCAATAGGAATGATGGCGATCATTGCCGACCTCACAGAACTAAAACGCGCAGAATCGGCATTGAAAATCAGTCAAGAGCGATTGCAGTTGGCAGTTTCTGGTAGCTCTTTGGGGCTGTGGGATTTGAATATAGCTACTGGCGAAACTTATTTCGATGCGCAGTGGAAATCAATGCTCGGTTACGCAGAAACAGAAATTGAAAATAACTTCCAAGCTTGGGAAAATTTGCTGCATCCTGAAGACCTATCGAAGGTAATGGCATCTTTAAATTCCTATTTTGAAGGTTGCACCGATGTCTATGAAATTGAATTCCGGATGCTCAATAAAGCGGGGAATTGGCAGTGGATTATGGGGATGGGCAAGGTAGTCGAGTACGACGAATGGGGTGCGCCGTTGCGGATGACAGGCACTCACAAAAATATCAACACCCGCGTGGCAGCAGAAGCCGAAAAAACACAGTTAATTGCATCTCTACAACAACTTGCCGACCAGTTACAAGAAGCACAAATAATTGCCCGGATGGGAAATTGGGAATTCGATATTGAATCAGGAATTATTAATTGGTCGGCGGAAGTGTTTCGAGTTTATGGTCGAGAATTTAATTGGCAGCCGACAATGGCAGAAATTTTAGAGCAAATTCATCCTGATGACAAAGAAAGTGTGACAGAAGTTGTGCAAAAGGCAGTGACTGAAGGGATAGCTTTCGACATGGATCACCGCATCTATTTTCCATCAGGAGAAATCAAGCACATTAATTGTAAAGGACAAGCTGTTAAAAATGAGTTTGGTCAGGTGGTGCGGGTGTTGGGCACAGAAATGGATATTACCGATCGCAAAAAAGCCGAAATTGGTTTGCAAGAAAGCGAAAAGCGATTTCGGGCTGTATTTGAACAAGCGGCGATCGGGATTGTCAAAGTATCGCCCGACGGTGGTTTTTTGAATGTCAATCAAGGCTTTTGCAATATTGTCGGATACTCAGAATTGGAACTAAAACTGCAAAATGTTTGGGGCATTTCACACCCGGAAGATGTAGAAGCAGATGTCGAGTCTAGCGAGCGACTGTTAGCTGGGGAAATTTTGAATTATTCAATTGAGAAACGCTTTATTCGTAAAGACTTTTCATTTGTTTGGGCTAATGTGACTGTATCTTTAGTGCGGGATGGGTTTGGGGAACCGAGTTACGGAATTGCTGTGGTTGAAGATATTAGCGATCGCAAACAAGCAGAGTCAGCCTTGCAAAAATCAGAAGCGCGAGAACGTCTAAAAGCGCTAGAGTTAGAAGTAGCTATTAACAAACTCAGAACTACTCAAGCTCAGCTAGTTCAAAATGAAAAAATGGTGAGTTTGGGTCAGTTAGTTGCTGGTGTGGCTCACGAAATTAATAACCCCGTCAGCTTTATTCATGGTAATCTCAGTCCGGCTCGCCGTTACAGTTTAGATTTGCTGGAATTGATTAAAGTTTACCAGGATTACTGTCCTAATCCTCCGGCCCAAGTTTTGCATAAAATTAATGCAATGGACTTGGATTATATTGCTGAGGATTTCCCGAAATTGTTTGCTTCTATGCAAGTAGGAACCGAGCGAATTGTCGAGATTGTCAAATCCTTGCGTAACTTTTCCCGTTTGGACGAGTCGGCTGGCAAGTCTGTGAACATTCACGAGGGAATTGACAGCACTTTGATGATTTTACAAAATCGATTGAAATCTCACAGTAGCTATCCGGGGATTCAGGTAGTTAAAGATTACCAACTATTGTCGCGAGTTGAATGTTTTCCGGGCGAGTTGAATCAGGTATTTATGAATATTTTGATTAATGCGATCGATGCTTTGGAAGAACGGGACAAGCAGTGTGCGATCGAGGAGTGCGATCGACATCCCAGTACGATCGCGATTCGGACTTATCCGGCTGCTGCGGGCTTCGTAGCGGTATCTATTACCGACAACGCCGGGGGGATACCAGAGTCGGTGCGATCGAGGCTGTTTGACCCGTTTTTTACGACTAAGCCCGTGGGCAAGGGCACCGGCTTGGGATTGTCGATTTCTCACTCGATTATAGTCGATCGGCACGGCGGCCGATTGAGCTGTATTTCGACACCGGGAGAGGGAGCGGAGTTTTTGATTGAAATTCCAGTGCGATCGAATTTAACTGGTACGAGTTCAAATGTGGGCGAATAAATTAGGAATTGGTAATGGGAAATTAGACGAGCAATTGCATTCATTGACTTTCCTCGGAATGAAATCATCTGCGTTAATCTGTGTTAATCTGCCTTTCATCTGCGGTCGATCTATCAATCAAAGTATGCAATTCAATCCAATTCAATTTTATTCTTCCTTCTTCCTTCTTCCTTCTTCCTTCTTCCTTCTTCCTTCTTCCTTCACATCAAAATCGGGGAAGATTCCGACTTAATACTGGCATAACAAATACGATTTTTACCTTCGTTTTTGGCTTGATAAAGGGCGCTGTCAGCACTGTGAATTAGCGTGTCTAGAGATACATCGGGAGCAGGAATTGCCGTCGCAATGCCGCAACTGAGGGTAACGTAGGGGCCGATCGGCGATCGCGCGTGGGGCAGTTTCAAGCTGGCGATGCGATCGCAGATTTTCCGGGCGACAACGTTTGCCCCTTCGGCGCTGGTATTGGGCAAAATTACGGCAAATTCTTCGCCGCCGTAACGGGCAGGCAAATCCCCAGCCCGGTTGGTAGAAGAGGCGATCGCCCCCGCAACTTGGCGCAAACAATCGTCGCCGCGGAGGTGGCCGTAAAAGTCGTTGTAAGGCTTAAAAAAGTCGATGTCAAACATAATTAAAGACAGTGGCAATACCTCTCTTGCCAATCTGCGCCACTCTAAGATAAAAACGCGATCGAACTGGCGACGGTTGGCAATGCCTGTCAGTCCGTCAGTAGTTGCCAGTTCCTGCAATTTTTGATTGGCTATTGCTAGCTGGCGATAAAGTTGAGATTGTTCGATCGCGATCGCCACTTGATTCGCCAAGTGCTGTAAAAAATCTATTTCCCACTGCTGCCATTCCCTGACACCGCTGCAATTATTATATGCTGTCAGCATTCCCCACAAATTATGGCGATTTTCGGCGATCGAATCCGGCGCTTGCGGTTTGCCAACAGTCGGCCCAGAGATATAACTTGCGGCCACATCTTGATTTTTTTCTGTTTCAAAAACAGTAGCTTCTAGTCTTTTTTTTGCCGTTTCCCAGTCGCCAGATTGCCAAATTGGCACGCTTAAAATTGCTGAAATTTCACAATCGGCCAGCAACTTTTGGCAACTATCAGCCAATCCAGTAGCGCTGACATCTGCTATTGCTTGTACCGACTGCGATTCGACTAAAAAAAAGCATGAAACCGCCAAAGCAGCAGTAATATTTTGGTTTTCAATATAACCGTCTGGCAAACCATCACCTGCGACGATCGCACCTTTTTGCTCTTCCCCGTCAAATTGAGATGCCCAATCCTGACAGCGATAAATTAGAACGCGGTCTGTTTTGAGAAATTGGCGTACTTCTGTGACGGTACTTTGCAGAATGCTTGTCGCGTCTATTGACGATCGAATATGCTCGATCATTTGTCCCAACAGCCGTTCTCGGATAGCCTGCTGCCGCAATTGTTCTTCGACTTGCTGGCGTTCGATCGCATAATGGATTGCCCGCACCAGCAGAGTTCTGTGAAATCTTCCCTTTACCAAACAATCTTGAGCGCCCGATCGCAATACCGACAGCGCCGTATTTTCATCGTTAATATCTGTCAGCACCAAAATTGGCACTGTGGGCGATCGGTACTTCAAAATGGCGATCGCCTCGCTTCCCCCCAAGCAGTCTGACACTGACAAATCTAATAATACCGCGTCAAACTTTTCTGCTACCAGACACGCCAGTGCTATCTCCAGAGACTTAACAGTTTGAAGGCAAAACAGAGACTCGCTGAATGACCCTAAAAGGTCTTCGATCAGCGTCGCATCTGCCAGATCGTCCTCAACCAACAAAATTTTTAGAGACTTGTTACGTGTTAGCACAACTATAGCTTTTTAGTTTTGAGAGCGATAAGTAGATCCGCACGAAAAAACAATTTTCCTTTTTCCTTTTTCCTTATTGCTTCTTCCTTCTACTATAAAGCTTACAGATACAGAGGCGGGAGTGCAACGATTTCAAACCAATACTGACATAAAGTCTTCATTACTTCAACCAATCCTTCAAAAGTGACTGGTTTAGATATAAAAGAATTAGCACCCAAGCGGTAGCAAAGTAAGATATCTCCGCTGCGGTGCGACGTTGTTAGGATCACAACCGGAATTTGTTGCAAGTCGGGGTCAGCTCTGATTAAAGTTAATGCTTCTCGCCCGTCAAGCCTCGGCATATTCAGATCCAAAAGAATCAGGTCTGGCTGATACCAATTGCTGTTACCAGCATATCGTCCGCGACGGTACAAATAGTCTAGCACTTCTTCTCCATTTTCCACGAATTCGCTCCTAATTGATACTCGAACTTCTCGCAGTGCTTCTTCCACCAAAAAGCGCGTATCCTCGTCATCATTGGCTATTAACATAGTAAATCTTTTCTGTTGATAATTCACGGTTTTGTCTTACTAACAACGGATTTTGTGAGGTGTCGGGACTTGAATCGGTGTTCGATCGCCTGGAAAACATTTGTTGCCATCATCCGGCAAATATGGCTAAAAATACTGAATTTATGTTGCAGCAATTTACAACTTTGCATAATTAGCAAATTTTTGCCGATCGCGCTTATTTCACTTTCCAGTCTGTGCGAGAAGCGGCAAACTGTCAATACATCACAAATCCTTGTGGACGAACTACTAGGGAAAGTGCTGCATTTCAAAGCAAGATGCTCTGGATACAGTTCAAACAAACTGACAAGTCGGGCGTGCACCGTTGATTTTTAAGTTGTTGTATAAGCAGGAATAGCGGTTCTCTCTTGAAGTCAGGTATGCCGAGAGCAATTACCAATTATCAATTACCTTTTTCCCAATGACCAAAAACCCAAGCGTACCTCCAGAAACCAGAGAAAGAATATAATACATTCATATTGATAGATTTTAATCTCGATGTCATCAGTGAATATGCTACACTTTTTAAGCATTTGTGTAAAGAAAAGATAAAGATATTTAAAGTTTAAGTAAAGGAGTGGTGACAATCAAGCAATTTGGTTCCCAGCCCCCGGATTCATCCGTGGAACAAGAAAAAATCTCCGAATCCTCATCGACATCCCCGGGATTTATCAGTGGGGTCGCTTTCTTCAATTCTTAAATCTTTAATCTAAAATCTAGAATCGATTGAATTCACTTAGGTACAGGAACAGAAAAATAAAAAGTCGAGCCTCGATCGGGTTCAGATTCTACCCAAAGGCGGCCACCGTGTCGATCGACAATTCTTTGACAAATCGCTAAACCGATACCCGTTCCCGAATACTCCTTTTGGGTATGCAAGCGCTGAAAAATCTGAAAAATTCGCTGATAGTGTTGTTGAGCAATCCCAATACCGTTATCCTGTACCGAAAATACCCAGTTATCCTCTTGACGCGAAACGCCGAAAATCACCAGCGGCGGCTCACTACTGCGGTACTTAATCGCATTACCAATTAAATTTTGAAACAGTTGCAGTAGTTGAAAACTATCACCTATTACCCTCGGCAAATCGCCCCTAGTTACAGAAGCTTGATTTTTGCGAATCGCCAACTGCAAATTAGCACGAGCGTCCTCAAAAACCAGATTGCAATCTATCAAATCAAAACTTTTTCGACTGCGACCCACCCGCGAATATTCCAGCAAATCATCAATCAAAGCCTGCATCCGCACGCAAGAATTAACAATATTGCCGATAAATTTATTCCCTTCGGAATCCAGTTGGTTATGACAGCGCCTTTCTAATAGTTGAGCATAGCCGGTAATCGTCCCCAAAGGCGCTTGCAAGTCGTGAGAAGCCACGTAAGCAAACTGTTCTAATTCGGAATTAGAACGAGTTAACTCTTCAGCATAGCGGGTTTGAGTTTCTAAACTTGCTTCCAGCAGTTCTTGTGCCAGTTTGCGATCGGTGATATTGCGAAATGTCACAGCCAAGCCGTCGTTTAATTTGACCGCCACAATATGCAGCCAAGCACTGATATCTCGATCGTCTTCATAAAAAAATTCTTGGTCTACAGTTTCTCCTGTTTCTACCACAGAAACGTACAAATCAAATAACCCACTCTTGCGAATTTGGGGATCTTCTGCCAACAAATATTTGCCAACTATCTCATTGAATGGTCGCTCCGAAATTTTTTCGGCAGCGCGGTTGACCAACAGCAACTGAAAATCCACAATATTTCCCTGATTGTTGCGGACGGCAGAATAAGCCGCCACACCGTCTAAGGAACTATTTAATATGCTAGCAAGCAGCGACTGCGACTGTTGCAGTTGAGCATTTTGCTCTTTTAGTTGCTGTTGCAGTTTTTGCAAGCAGACTTGCTTGTCGATGCGCGCCAAAACTTCTTCTACTTGAAATGGTTTGGCAATATAGTCCGCGCCGCCAACTTGAAAGGCTTGTAATTTATCATTGATATCATCTAATACGCTCAAAAAAATTACCGGAATTTGTTCAGTTTCTGGTGTTGATTTCAATCTTCGACAAACCTCATAACCGTTCATTTCCGGCATTCTAATGTCGAGCAAAATTAAATCCGGGCAATTGGCGATCGCAGCATTCAACGCCAGTTGACCGCAAATAGCTCGAAAAACTTGATACCCCTCGGCTGTTAGCAGCTCGGATAAAAACCGCAGATTGCTTGGTTGATCGTCAACCAGCAATATTTTAATTTCGCTATTATTCATTTATTTTAAACTCGATTTAGTTAAATCCATTATCCTGTCAAGTCGGTAATCGGCAAGCAAATCTTTTAAAGCCTCAGCTAAAGTTGGATGACTTTCACAAATGCGATCGACAATTTCAATCGCCAGCTCTTCATCAACATCATTAACTGCATCGTAGAGTTCCTGCACCCAATTTCTAGGCATCTGGGCCAGCAGCGGCCAGAAAAATGAATCTGGTTTTTCGCTCACAAAATAACCTCGTAAAGCCCCCGCTCCCTGTTGGGGCAATTCTTCATAAATATAGCGCACTCCCAAGTAGCAAGCCATCTTATCAAAGAGGATTTGTTCTTGAAAAGGTTTCCGCACAAAATCGTCGCAACCTGCGGCGATAATTTCGCCTTTTCTTTCCTCAAAAATGCTAGCAGTCAGAGCAATAATTACGGTTTGTGGCTGAGTTTTTCCCTCTTTAGCTCTAATTTGTCTGGCAGCTTCCAAACCGTCCATTACTGGCATTCGTGTATCCAGCCAAATTAAATGAGGCTGCCAACTTTCCCAAATTTCAACAGCTTGGAGGCCGTTTTCCGCTTCTCGGACTTCAAAACCAATTGGTTGCAGCATTTTAACCAGCAGCAGCCGATTTTCTTGATTGTCGTCAACTGCTAAAATCCGATAAACCGGTTGATCTGCTTCTAGTGCGATCGCCCGCTGCAATGTCGCCACTGTTATTTCAGACGAACTACCAGGAAATACTCGGATCTTAAATTTAAAACTGGTTCCCTCACCTAAAACACTTTTTACAGCAATATCTCCGCCCATTATCTGCACGTATTTCTTAGTAATTGTCAAACCCAATCCCGTACCGTCAGCCGCTTGTCTGCCAGCTTCTGTTTGCACGAAAGCATCAAATAAAGTATCAATTTCTGCTGCTGCTATGCCAACTCCCGTGTCTTCAACTTCAAACAAAATTACACATTCCTCGACCGATGTAGAGTTACGAATAATCTCTGATTCTGCTGGATTCTGCATTTTACCCACGCTCGCGCGCAGCCAAATGCTGCCGCCGTCTGGAGTAAACTTTAGGGCATTTCCCAGCAGGTTAATTAAGCAGACGCGCAGCTTTTTTTCGTCAGTTTTTATATATTGGGGAACATTCGCCTGCACGAAAAATCTCAGTTGCAAACTTTTGCTTTCAGCTTTGATTTGAAACATTTCTTCGAGAGTGTCGAGGAGTTGATAAAGGTCAAAGCTACGTTCATCTAAGCCAATGATCCCTGCTTCTATTTTCGACAAGTCTAAAACATCATTAATTAGTTCGAGCAAATGCTGACCGCTGCGGTTAATAATTCGGAGATTTTCGAGATTTTCGTGATCCAGGGAAGAGTCGCGGCTCATGACTTGGGTAAAACCCAGGATGGAGTTTAAGGGAGTCCGCAATTCGTGGCTCATGTTGGCAACGAATTGACTTTTTGCCAGGGATGCAGCGGCGGCGGCTTCTTCGGCTTTTTTGCGTTCTATGATTTCTTGTTGTAGTTCGGTATTGCGATCGATCAATTGTTTTTTCAGTCTTTGGATAGTCAATTGATGTTCGATTCTCGCTAAAACTTCTGCTATATGAAACGGTTTTGTGATATAATCAACTCCTCCAACTTGAAAGGCTGTTACTTTGTCTAATACTTCATCTAAAGCGCTAATAAAAATCACTGGAATTTCTGATGTTTTCGGATCGACCTTGAGCTGCGTGCAGACTTCGTAGCCGTCCATTTCCGGCATTTTGATGTCGAGCAAAATCAGGTCGGGAGAACCCGATCGCGCGGCTCTGATTGCCATTTTGCCGTTAATTACGCCCCGGACTTTGTAGCCCCGATCCGACAGCGTTGCCGATAAAACTTGCAAGTTTTCTGGAGTGTCGTCAACAATTAATATGTTGCCTTTATTATCTTCTGTTTGATTGCTGGTCATCGCTGGTATTTTTTTTGTTAAATTGAGAATTGTTTAGATGATGAAAACTGATTAAATCGCAATTATAGCACTCGCTCGTGAATCAACTACTTTCATATTTACCTAACTTACGTAAACTAACCCAAAAAACCGGGTTTTTAAGAGGAGAGGACTAAAACAGAAAAGCTGTTGACGCGCGAATTATAGTGAAATAGTCGATCCACCTCAACCATCAACAATCCTCACCCCACCATTTCCCCCTTCTTCCTTTAAAATCCATCCGTTATATCCGTTAAATCCGTTACATAATCCGTTGCCGAACTTCCTTCAAACATTTCTAAATTCCTCAATCAAATCGATAATCCGATCGCACCGGAAGTTATTCGCCAAATCGGCGATCGCACTACGGAAACCAGCATCAACAGGAGGAATCGACAACAGCAGCCGAAAAATCTCCTCATTATCCACCGCATCCGCCGCAGCGTACAACTCATCAACCCATTCAGCAGGCATAGATCCAAACAATGAAGCATTCAGCGTAAAAGGCAAAGGGGCCGTTCTATTCGTCGCCGCAGCGTCACTGGAAGCCACAGCATCAGAACTTAGTGAAGCTTCTCGATCGTAAACATAGCGAACTCCCAGATACTTAGCCATCTTTTCCAGAATCACTTGCTCCCGAAAAGGCTTCGCGACAAAATCATCACAACCAGCAGACAAAATCACCGATCGCTCCTCATCAAAAGCACTCGCCGTCAGAGCAATAATCACCGTTGCTTGACCCTTCAAATGCGCCTTAATCCGTTTAGTAGCCTCATAACCATCCATCACCGGCATCCGCATATCCATCCAAATCAAATGAGGTTCCCAACTCAACCAAATTTCCACAGCTTGAAGGCCATTTTCAGCGTCCTGCACAGCAAAACCAAGGGATGACAGCATTCTCACCAACAGTAAACGACTTTCCAGGCGATCGTCAACAGCTAAAATGCGATATTCCGGCTGTCCTGGCTCGATTCCCACAACACGGCGAGCCGTTTGAGCCACCTGAATTTCCACTGCACTAGGAAGAGAAACTCTAATATCAAATTTAAAAATACTACCACAACCAACGCTGCTTGTTACCGTCATCTTACCCCCCATTAACTCCACGAACTGTTTGCTAATCGGCAAGCCTAGACCAGTTCCTTCTTGAGCTTTTCTCCCGCTCTCTGTTTGCGCAAAAGGTTTAAACAAATTGTGCATTTCTGCCGGCGAAATTCCCGCCCCCGTGTCTTCAACTTCAAATAGCAAGCAGCAATTGTCAACTAGCGGAATTTGTCCGTAATTTTTATTTGACAACAGCTCATATTTGATTCTCAAATTAACACCACCTTCCGCAGTAAACTTAATAGCATTTCCGATCACATTAATCAATGCTTGGCGCAACTTGCTTTCATCACTTTCTACATATTGAGGTAGGTCTGGCGTGGCATCAACAATTAACTGTAATCCTTTTTTTTCTGCTTGCAGCTTCAGCATCTCTTCAGTATTCTTTAGCATTTTGTGCAAGTCAAAGGTGCTGTTATTAACTGTCACCAGCCCAACTTCAATTTTTGACATTTGCAGAATATTGTTGATCAGAACGAGCAAATGTTCCCCGCTGCGGCTAATAATTCCTAAGTATTGCTGTTGGTCGGCACCGAGGGCTGTGTCGCGAGTGAGTAGTTGGCTGAAACCAAGAATTGCGTTGAGGGGAGTTCGCAATTCGTGGCTCATATTCGAGAGGAATTCGCTTTTCGCCCTGTTGGCTCTGTCGGCTTCTTCTTTAGCTTTTTGCAGGGCTATTTCTGCTTGTTTGCGCTCAGTAATATCGCTAGCAGTCCCTGTCGTTCCGGTGATATTTCCTGCTGCGTCCAAGCGCGCGATCGCCTTTGTATTGACATCAATCTGCCTGCCGTCTTTTCCTAATACTATACTTTCGTACTGAAACACATCATCTCCCGTCAGCAATCGCTGCTGAAGTTCCCTATTCCGGTCTATTTGTGCTGGAGCTAAGAAATCGCCAAAAGAACAGCCGAGCATTTCTTCCGGGTCATAACCGTAGATTTGTTTGACAGCTTGGTTGACAAAAGTCAGGTGTCCTTCAGCATCGCAAGACCAGATAATATCTTGGGAAGTTTCAACTAAATGGCGGTATTTTTCCTCGCTCTCTGCTAGGGCTATTTCTGCTAGCTTCCGGGGGGTAATATCCATCAAAGTTGTGAAGAGTTTTGTCAGTTCCCCTTGTTCGTTGACAATTGCTTCTCCTCTGGATTCGATGTAGCGGATGAAGCCGCCTTCACTTATCTGTGATGGGCAATTATCCGCCGTGATTGTCGATTCCGGCCGCAGGATGCGATATTCCAAAGTGTAGGATTGCCCGCTAGCAATAGCAGTGTCGATCGCTATTTGCCATTTTGGGCGATCGTCCGGGTGCACGTATTTCAGAAACTCAGTCAGTGTTGGCGCAGCCTGGGTTGCGTCGAGACCGAAAATATGAGATAATTCTTCCGACCAAGTAGTTGTATTAGCAGAGAAATCGCATTCCCAATTGCCGACGCGGGCGATTCTTTGCGCTGCTGCTAAAGAAGCTGCTACCGCCCGGAGTTTTTCTTCTGCCAATTTGCGATCGCTAATATCTTGAATCACAGAAATCACACAGGTTTCGCCATGAATGTCAATGATTTCAGCAGACAGCAGCCCGGTTCTGAGTTCCCCAGTTTTAGTCCGCCAATCAAATTCGTAATTGCGAACAATTTTTTGTTCGTCCAACATTGCAAACAACTTGGCGCGGGCTGGTTTGCTTTCCCAAAGATTGAAATCAAGCGCCGTGCGATCGATAATTTCTGCCGCCGAATAACCAATTGTCTGGCAAAAAGCCTCATTAATTTCTAAATAACGACCGTCTTTAAGTCTGGTAATAGTAATCGGGTTGGGAGAAGAACGAAAAGCTTTAGCAAACTTTTCCTCAGACAAGCGCAATTGTGCAGTCCGTTCCTCAACTAAACTTTCCAATTCTTGATTCAGCTTTTGGAGTTGAGCATTTTGTTCAGCTAATTGCTTCTCCATAAAATAGCTGTTGACCGCTTCTTTTAAGGTCAACTTCAAATCTTCTGACTGCCAAGGCTTCGATATATAGCGGTACAATTTAGCATATTTAATAGTATTCGCCACAGCTTCGAGGTCTGCTTGCCCCGTCAGCATAATTTTGATAGTTTTTGGCAAAATTCTGTGAATCTGCTTCAGCAATTCGTCCCCTCTGATATTGGGCATCAGATAGTCAGAAATCACGGCCACGATTTCGCAGCCCTCTGCCAGCAATTCATCTATTAACTCTAAAGCCTCTTCGCCGCCTTCAGCGGTTTCTAATAAATGTTCTTCTCCCAGGGCTTTTTTTAACTCAATTTTCAAACTTTCAAGGATAATCGGTTCGTCATCCACGCAAATAATCACAGGTTTATTGTTCATATTTTTGCCAAACCAGATTTTATAGTTTCTACTAATTCTTGGCCATCCCACGGCTTGTACAAACAGCGGTGCAAATTTGCCTGCTCTTTCACCCGTTCTATTGCTACTGCGTCGGCTTGCCCGGTTAGCATGACTTTCACAATCTTCGGATATTTTTGATGAACCAGGATCAAAAATTCATCTCCCTTAATACCGGGCATTAACCAGTCAGATACTATGACCAAAATATCGCTTTCATCTTCTTCTTGAATTTCCTCGATAATTTCCAGAGCTTCATCGGCATTTTCTGCTACTTCATAGAGGTAAGTATCGCCAAATTCTTTTTTAAGTTGGATTTTTAAACTGTTTAAGATTACAACTTCATCGTCAACACACAAAATTACTGGTTTGGGCATATTTTTTTCACTTCTATTTGATTATTCAGGGCATTTAAACCCAGGCTTTTAATTGCCATCAGTGATTTTAATGGGCAAACATACAGTAAATTTTGTTTGACCTGGCACGCTTTCTACTTGCAGTTTACCTTGATGTTTTTCAATAATTTTCAGAACAATATCCAATCCCAAACCAGTGCCTTCTCCTGGAGGTTTAGTCGTGAAAAACGGGTCAAAAATTCTCGGCATAATCTCTGGGGGAATGCCGGGGCCGTTGTCGGTAATACTGACTGATATCGCGTTATCTTGGTGTTTGACATCAATTTTCAACACTCCTTTGTTGCCCATCGCTTGTAAAGCATTGTGAAGCAAATTTGTCCAAACTTGATTTAGTTCATCAGGATAGCATAGCACAGAGGGCAAATCAGTACCATAGTTTCTGACGACTTCCACACCGTGTTTGATTTGATAGTGGTAAAGCGTTAAAACAGTATCAATGCCCTCGGTAATATTAGCTATCGCCTTGGAACCCGACTGGTCGTAACGAGAGTAGCTTTTTAAAGCAAAAACAATTTTAGCTGCCCGATCTGTCGCAGTAGCAATATTTTTAGTGCTTTTTTGTACTGTAGCAAATTCATAGGCGATTTGTAAAATATTTGGACTTTCGCGGTCTTTCAACAAAGGTAAAAAAGGTTCTACATTATTGCAGATACCAATATCTAATAAAGTACAGGCAAGGCTGTCGGCGTCGTCAATTTTTTCTGCTTCTAATTGCCGTTGTAAACTTTTTTTCAACTGACGTTTTTCTTTACTAGATAAGGTGTCTGTTTCTTGACTTGACTTGTGCAGCAGCGCAAAGAAATCCTGCTGCCGTTCCGGGGATAGTTGCTTGAAAAATATCGGCAACTGCTGCAATTGTTCTGCCCAAAAGTCGGCGATATTCTGCACTGAGGAGCGAATCGCCCCTAAAGGAGAGTTAATTTCGTGCGCAACTCCGGCAATTAACTGTCCGAGGGCTGCCATTTTTTCAGATTGAATCAGTTCTTGTTGAGTGCGTTTTAGTTCTTCGAGCGTATGAGCTAATTCTGTATTTTTTTGGGACAGCGCTGACTCTGCTAGTTTGCGGGCGCTGATGTTGCGAGCAACCCAAATAACTGCATCTTTTGAGAACAGAGAAATGCAGGCGGAAAACCAAATTTCGCGATCGCCAACTGTTAAGCTGTAGTCAAAATTGAGCGTTTGTTGCGTTTCTAACACTTGTCGAACTAGCCTCCACCAATCGTCTGGGTTGTCGTCGTCAAAAAAATGTTCGATCGTGAGGCTAACTATATCGCAATCAGGATCGCAAAACACCGCCGTATTTGTCGGCAAAACTTCTATATTGCCGTCAACGTCTAGCACGAGAACGATGTCTGTCATCGCTTCAAAAACTGCGCGGACTTTGCTCTCAGAAAAGTGCAATTTTTGTTCTAGCAATTTGCGATCCCTAATTTCTTGCTGCAATTCTTCGTTGCTGGCTGCGAGTTGAGCCGTGCGCTCTCGAACTCGCTCTTCGAGTTCGGTATTGAGGCGGCGGACTTCAGATTCAGCGGTGGCGCGGTCTTGTATTTCCTTTTTTAACTGACTGTTAGCGTTAATTAATTCTAAAGTTCGACGTTCAATTTGTGCTTCTAAATTTTCATTTAAAAGCCGCAACTGTTCCTCTACTTCGGTTCTCCGAAGCGCTTCTTTTTGTAATTGTTCGTTCACTGTTTACAACTCCTGGATATTTTCAGCAATTAATACCATTTTATATCTGAGATTTTACAAGGGCTGCACGCTTACTTATGTCGAGGTCTGACATTTGTCTAGAGTTGCATTTTGGTCGCGCATCGGTATGATTTTTAGTGGTATGGGGCTAAATGGCGATCGGAATTGATACGGTAAAGGTCGTTTGACCGATCGCGGATACTACTTTTATTTTACCCGAATGTTTTTCGATAATTTTCTTAACAATATCTAGTCCCAAGCCGCTACCTTCGCCGGGGGGTTTTGTGGTAAAAAACGGCTCAAATATTCGCGGCAAAATCTCCGGGGGAATTCCCTTGCCGCTATCAGTGACGCCCATCAGCAGGCTCTCATTCTCTGCTCTCACCTCTAGCGTTAAAACTCCGCAATTGTCCATCGCTTGTAGGGCATTGTGAATTAGATTTGTCCAAACTTGATTGGCTCTCCCGAACTTATGGTGATAACTTTATCTAATTAGAGAAGCAAGCTAATACGCGATTTCTAAAATTGTCAAAATTAGAAAAGCCATACCCTTGTCGCATAATCAACTTAATTCGATTGTT
>Ga0335395_10000762_pt1 | contig 20371 bp, 19 predicted proteins | sample MAT02_FD_205744 | JGI IMG/M metagenome (GOLD analysis project Ga0335395, IMG submission 205744) | Freshwater microbial communities from Lake Fryxell liftoff mats and glacier meltwater in Antarctica - MAT-02 (spades assembly) (version 2) ...
AGGCCCAAGCCACAACCCGATTGGATCGACTCCATGAAAACATCGCTCAGCGACTTCGCTGATCTGCGAAAGCCGTGATGAAGATGTTGCCCAGTCACTGTTTAAAACGTAGGATTTTCACCATGATTCGCTTGTCCTCCATTGCCTTGCTAACCTTTTTCGCCTTGATGGTGCATGGGCCAGCACTTTCTCAGCCGATCACATCCGCAGCGGAGCGACCCGGGACCGACCATCCGTGGCAGGTCCCCACGCCGAACTTCAAGGTAGAGAGCTATTTCACCAACCTCAACGAGGGCGATACGATCGAGACGCCGTTTTTGTTGAAATTTGGTCTCTCAGGTGGCTGGGGTCTGGCACCCATCGCCCAGGCCGCCAAAGGGAAAAGCGGCCACCATCATCTGCTGATAAACCGCGACCTGCCGCTCAACTTCAAAGAGGCGCTGCCCTTCAACGAACAGTACGTGCACTTTGGCAAGGGTCAGATGGAAACCGTGCTCAACTTCGAGCCTGGCACCTACACACTGCGCATGTTGCTGGCAGATCAGCAGCATCTACCGCATTTTGTTTTTGGCAATCCCGTTGCCATCACGGTGAAAAAAAAGAACACCACCGATCCCACGAGTCTTCAAAGAAAAAGCATCAGCCTGATGCTGCCTGGGTCTTCGGTTCGTCCACCGTTTCGCGTCCAGTTCCATGCGTCTGGACTGAATGTGGCCCACAAAGCGCAGCAAATACCGGAGACCGGTCACTTTCGCTTGGTGGCCAGCAACGGCAAAGAAACTGCTGACATGGAATTCGTCAACGGTCAGACCGAGGTCTATTTGTCACCGCCAGCGGGCAACTACAGCCTGCAGCTGTTCTGGGTCGGCAACCAGACGTCAGACGCTTCCAAGATCGAGCCGGCCCGTGCTCAGGTGACGGTGCGTTAACCGACCAAAACACGCTGGTCAAGCAACAGCACCCATGGCGGGGGTCCACAAAATCTTTGTTGTTAGAGCCATCCCATCGCGGCCCAATCCACCGAACTTAAGCCGACAAGAGACGAGGGCTGTGGATTTACTGGACCACCGCCTCGATGTAGGCACACATGCTGTGCCCAGGTCCTGATCCCATCCAACATGCAGCGCTTTGAACTCGGCCAGCACCAGGCCGACGAAATGCGCCTTGTCAGCATCGGGTACGCTGGTTGGTGTTCGGGCGCGAACCGTTGCGGCGCTGGCTGCCTCGTCACCGCGCACGATGGCGGCAACCACTTCGCTCAACGCCAGCCGGTGGCGCAGCCGAAAAATGTCGGGCCGCACGCCGTTTTGCTGCACCGCTACGTATTGCTGGCATGAGCGTGCGTAGGCCCAAACGAACACATCGCGCAGCAGCTCGATGCGGTTGAGTTCGTACACGCCGAGCATGGCGTCCACATAGGCCTGCTGGTGTACGTCGATGAACGACAGCGGGCACAGGTTGTGGCGGATGAACGGGATGTTGGCCGCCAGCCGCGAGACGCGTTTGTTCACGCCCTCAAACGGCTGCAGGTAGGGGAGGTGCACCATCAGAAAAAAAGCTTGCTCGAACGGGTCCGTTACCTCGGCTGCCATGGCGATCACGATGCCAAACAGCTCTTCAAGCCGCTGCGGGATCACCACGGGCAAATACACGCTGCCGCCAATCTCTACCGCCCGACGGCTGATGCGCCCGCAGGCCGTGGGATCGGCCATCAGGTCGTCCGACAACAGGGCATGCAGGGCGATGACGGTCTGTGGCGTCAGGCTGGCAGCAAAGAGGGAATGGGCTTTGACGTCCAGTCGCTCAGCGACGCATTCACAACCTGAGCCGCATTGCTCAAAATTCGACTCATATTTTGAGCCGTATTGTCTAAAATACGCCTCATGTCCACACCAAACACCCCCAGATCACCCAGTTACTTGTGGCAACACCCCGCCTGGCACGCGCTCACTTTTGATGCGGCTGCTTTGTTGCAAGACCTGAGCCATGCGCGCCTGGAGCAAGGCAAGTTGCTGGGCTTGCTGGAAGCCATTGGCCTGTGGGCGGGCCAAGAGGTGGCGCGCGAGCTGTGGGTGCAAGAGGCCATGGCCACGGCTGCTATTGAGGGTGAGAAGCTGGATTTGGAGGCGGTGCGTTCGTCCGTTGCCCACCGTTTGGGTCTGGCTGACATGCCCACCGTTGACCGGTATGTGGATGGCTTGGTGCAGGTGATGGCAGATGCCACCGAGCAATACCACGCACCGCTGACGCAAGAACGGCTGTGCCTGTGGCAAGCGGCCTTGTTTCCCGGGGGCAGCGCCAACCTGCGCCGCATTGCGGTGGGGCGCTACCGCGACCATGCGGATGCCATGCAAATCGTGAGTGGCAGGTTAGGTCGGGAGGTGGTGCACTACCAAGCGCCACCATCGGCACAGGTGCCGCAAGAAATGGCGCAGTTTTTGGCGTGGTTTGCATGTCCGCCGGCGGTGCCGGGCCATGCGCCAAGCACCGAGTCAGGCCTTGCGCCTGGCCTGCACGGCTTGGCCCGTGCCGCTTTGGCGCATCTGTGGTTTGAGACGATTCACCCGTTTGAAGATGGCAATGGCCGCCTGGGCCGAGCCATTGTGGACATGGCCCTGGCGCAAGACATGGGCGAAGCGGTGCGTGTGTTTGGCATGGCCCGCCAGATGATGACTGCGCGCGCTGCTTATTACGACGCGCTTAACTTTGCACAGCGCAGCACATCGGGCGTAACGCTGGATGTGACGCCGTGGGTGCGGTGGTTTGTGCGGGCGTTTGCGCAGGGGTGCATCACATCCCAATCGGTGGTGAGGCAGGCGCTGGAGAAAGCCGAGTTTCGACAGCGCGCTGGCGCGTGCGGGGTGAACGCGCGGCAAACCAAGGTGCTCGATCGTTTGCTGGAGGCCGGCAACAGCGCCATGGGTGGGGGCTTCTTGGGCGGCATGACGAGCGACAAATATGGCAAGTTGACCGGCACATCCAAAGCAACCGCCACGCGCGACCTGACGGATTTGGCGGCCAAAGGGCTGCTGCGCATTGAGGGCGTTGGCAAGGCCACGCGCTACGCCATTGCGATTGACCAGTGGGTGCAGCCTGCGGTGTAGGGGTGCGGTCGCTATTTGATTCGCAGCTGTTTGGTACGCCAAGCCGTCTGCCCTCTCAGGCATGCGGGCGCTTGAGTGCACGAACCGCCGCTTCCAGCTTGTCGAGGCCAGCCGATGTGTCGATAAACTTGTCGTTGAGGATGAAGGCGGGGGTGGTGTGCAGGTGGCTCAACTTGGCGGCGCGGCGGTGTTCCTGCACCCGTTGGGTGTAGATGCGATCTGCCATTTCGGCGTGAAAGCGGGTCATGTCCAGGTCGATGGACTGGGCGTGTTTCGTCAGGTCGGCCAGGCTCAGATGGTTCGGTGCGCCAAACAGCAGGCGGTGCATTTCCCAGAACTTGCCTTGGGCTGCCGCTGCTTCGGCCGCCTCGGCGGCGAGTTCTGCATGCGGGTGCAGTTCCAGATGCGGCAGGTGCCGAAACACAAAGCGCAGCTGCGGGCCGAAGGTCTTCACCACGTGGCGCACCTTGGGCTCCGCTTCGGCGGACGCAGGGCATTCGTAGTCGCCGTATTCGAGCAGAGTGAAGGCAGCGTCTTCATCACCGAGCGCGTGGTCGGCAGCGGTGAGGCCGGTCGGATGGAAGCCGACAACGGGGGCGGGTTGGGGGTGCATGGACATGCTCCAAACGGGATCTGGCATCTTTGCGGCGAATGTGCGCCATGTCTGTGTCATGGCGCACACAGGCGCAATTCCCGGCGCAGCCAACCCGGTGTGTGGTATTCAATTGGTGCCTGCCCAGAGCGGCTGGAATTTGGCTAGTGGGGTCGGTGGGCGAACGTGCGCTGGAAAGCCCATGGTCTCCCCGCAAGGCCCTGCCGCCCGGCGCCAGCGACAAAGCTGCGGCACACTGCAAAGCCTCATGACTGCGCCCCACCCAGACCTCATCGTCGCCCGCCCCGAAGGCCTGTATTGCCCGGCGGGCGATTTCTACATCGACCCCTGGCGCCCAGTTGACCGCGCGGTCATCACACACGGCCATTCCGACCACGCGCGCCCTGGCCACGCCCACTATTTGGCGCACACCCTGAGCGAGGGCACGCTACGCCAGCGCCTGGGCGCCGACATCGCGCTGCAGACGCTGGACTACGCCGAGGCGATCGTCCACCACGGCGTGCGGCTTTCGCTGCACCCGGCCGGCCATGTATTGGGCTCGGCGCAGGTGCGGCTGGAGCACGGCGGCCGGGTGTGGGTGGCCTCGGGCGACTACAAAACCGAGGCCGACGGCACCTGCGCGCCATTCGAGCCGGTGCGCTGCGACACCTTCATCACCGAGTCCACCTTTGGCCTGCCGATCTACCGCTGGCCAACGCAGGCTGTGCTGTTCGACGAGATCAATGCCTGGTGGCGGCGCAACGCAGACGAGGGCCGCGCATCGGTGCTGCTCTGCTACGCGTTTGGCAAGGCGCAGCGGGTGCTCAGCGGGGTCGATGCAAGCATCGGGCCGATCGTGGTGCACGGCGCGGTGGAGCCGCTGAACGCGGTGTACCGCGCCGCCGGCGTGGCCCTGCCCGAAACGCACCGGGTAAGCGACACCACGCTCGACAAAGCCGCGCTCAAGCGCGCGCTGGTGCTCGCGCCGCCCTCCGCCCACGGCACGCCCTGGATGAAGCGCTTCGGCGCCGATGCGTCTGATGCGTTTGCCAGCGGCTGGATGCAGGTGCGCGGCAGGCGCCGGCGGCGCGGCGTGGACCGCGGCTTTGTGATGTCCGATCACGCCGACTGGCCCGGGCTGATGAGCGCCATCGCCGGCACCGGCGCGCAGCACATCCGCGTGACGCATGGCAGCGTGCCGGTGCTGGTGCGCTGGCTCACCGAGCAGGGCCTGGACGCGCAGGCGTTTGAGACCGAGTACGGCGCGGACGATGTGAGCGATGTGGGTGATGGGATTGGCGTGCGAGACGCAAGCGCCGAGACCACGGGCGCCACCGAAGCCGTTCGCCCTGAGTCTGTCGAAGGGTCAGCCGTTGCAACGGGGCTTCAACCCGTCGACATGCTCAGGCCAGACCAAGCTCAGCCCGAACGGAGTGGGAACGACCCTGCTCAGCATGAACACAACGTGTCAGCGTCTCCCGGCAAGGGCGGAGCGTGAAGCGCTTCGCCACCCTTTACCGCGAGCTGGACGCCAGCACCGCCATGCGCGAAAAGCAGGCCGCGCTGCTGCGCTACCTGCAAGCCGCGCCGCCAGCGGATGCGGCTTGGGCGGTGTACTTCCTAGCGGGCGGCAAGCCGCGCCAGACCGTGCCCACGCGCCAGCTGCGCGAACTGGCGCAACAGGTGGCGGGGCTCACCGAGTGGTTGTTTGACGAGAGTTACCAGACCGTGGGTGACCTGGCCGAGACGGTGTCGCTGCTGCTGCCACCGGCCAGCACGCCGGCAGAGCGCGGTCTGGCCGAATGGCTGGTGCAACACCTGCTGCCGCTGCGTGGCCTGCCACCTGAGCCGCAGGCGCAGCTGCTTCGCGCGCAATGGGACACGGTGCCCGATGACCAGCGCTTCGTGTATTTCAAACTCATCACCGGCGGCTTTCGCGTGGGCGTGTCCCGGTTGCAAGTGACGCAGGCGCTCGCGGTCCTGGCCGGCGTTGATGCCACGCGCGTGGCGCAGCGGCTCATGGGTTACACGGCAATCGGTCGCCTGCCGGTGGCCGCCGATTACCTGGCATTGGTCGCGCCAGAATCCGCCACCGAATCCGAACCGGCGCGCAGCGGCCAGCCCTACCCTTTCTTCCTCGCCCACCCTTTCAACGAGCCGGTGGAGCGCTTCGACGAGTTGTTGGGCGCTCCCTCGAACTGGCAGGTGGAATGGAAATGGGACGGCATCCGCGCCCAGCTGGTGCAGCGCGGTGGTCAGGTCTGGCTGTGGTCGCGCGGGGAAGAGCTGATCACCGACCGCTTTCCCGAGCTCGCCGCGCTGGGCGAGGCGCTGCCTGAGGGCACGGTGCTGGACGGTGAGATTGTGGTCTGGCGGGAAGACAGGCCGCAGCCCTTTGCCGAGCTGCAAAAACGCATCGGCCGCAAGACGCTCGGTGCCAAGCTGCTGCGCGATCTGCCTGTGGTCTTACTGGCCTACGACCTGCTGGAACAGGGCGGGCAAGACCTGCGACAGAGCCCGCTTCACACCCGCCGCGCGGCGCTGGACACGCTGCTGCATCAACTCAACCACCCGCAGTTGCAGGTCAGCCCGGCGCTGGTCGGCGAGCGCTGGAGCGAGCTTGCCACGCTGCGCGAACAAGCGCGCGAACGCGGCACTGAGGGCTTCATGCTCAAGCAGCGCGACAGCGCCTACGGCGTGGGGCGCACCAAGGCGGCGGGAACTTGGTGGAAATGGAAGATCGACCCGATGAGCATCGACGCGGTGCTCATCTATGCGCAACGCGGCCACGGTCGGCGCGCCAGCCTCTACAGCGACTACACCTTTGCGGTCTGGGACGCGCCACCCGAACACACCGAGCGGAAACTCGTGCCGTTTGCCAAGGCCTATTCCGGCCTGACCGATGCCGAAATGGCCCGGGTGGACGCGATCATCCGCAAGACCACGCTGGAGAGTTTCGGCCCGGTGCGCAGCGTGCGCCCCACGCTGGTGTTCGAGCTGGGTTTCGAGGGCATCGCGCACAGCCCGCGCCACAAAAGCGGCATCGCGGTGCGCTTCCCGCGCATGCTGCGCTGGCGCGAAGACAAACCGGTGGCCGAGGCAGACACGCTGCAAACGCTGGCCGCGTTGCTGCCCGGTGGCACCGCGTGAGCCCACGCAAAAGTCCGATGCAACCCGATGCCAGCGCCTGGCTGGCCACGCGCGGCTGGCAACCGTTTGCGTTCCAGCGTGACGTCTGGGCCGCGATGGCGGCAGGCGAAAGTGGCCTGCTGCACGCGACCACCGGTGCTGGCAAGACCTACGCGGTCTGGCTCGGCGCATTGCAGGCGCTGGCCGATGCGGGCAGCGGCAGCACCAATACGAAAGCGCCGCTGTCGGTGCTGTGGATCACACCTATGCGTGCGCTCGCCGCCGACACGCTGCGCGCGCTGCAAGAACCCTTGCCTGACCTCGCGCCCCACTGGAGCGTGGCCACACGCACCGGCGACACCACCAGCGGCCAGCGCACAGCGCAAAACAAGCGCCTGCCCAGCGCGCTGATCACCACGCCCGAGAGCCTGAGCCTGCTGCTCTCACGCGTCGATGCAGCCGCTTCGCTGGGCAAGGTGCGCGTGGTGGTGGTCGACGAGTGGCACGAGCTGCTGGGCAACAAGCGCGGCGTGCAATTGCAACTGGCGCTGGCGCGGCTCAAACGCTGGAACCCGGGCCTGATGGTCTGGGGCATGTCGGCCACGCTGGGCAACCTGGAGCAGGCGCAGCACACGCTGCTCGGCCCACAACAACCGGGTCGGCTGGTGCAGGGCCAAACGCCCAAGAAACTGGTCATCGACACCCTGATTCCACCGCGCGCCGAGCGCTTCCCCTGGGCCGGCCACCTGGGTCTGGCCATGCTGCCGCAGGTGGTCAGCGAGATCGAGGGCAGCGGCAGCACGCTGGTGTTCACCAACACACGTGCTCAGTCTGAACTTTGGTACCAGGCGCTGCTGGAAGCCCGGCCCGACTGGGCGGGTCTGATCGCGCTGCACCACGGCTCGCTGGACCGCTCGGTGCGCGACTGGGTCGAGACCAGCCTGAAAAGCGGCGCGCTGCGCGCAGTGGTCTGCACCAGCAGCCTGGACCTGGGTGTGGACTTCCTGCCGGTGGAGCGGGTGCTGCAAATCGGCTCGCCCAAAGGGATTGCCCGCCTGCTGCAGCGCGCCGGCCGCTCGGGCCATGCGCCTGGGCGCCCATCGCGCATCAGCCTGGTGCCCACGCACAGCCTGGAGCTGATCGAAGGCGCTGCGGTTCGTGCTGCCGTCCAGGCCGGGCAGATCGAAGCGCGCGAGCCGCCACAGCAGCCGCTCGACGTGCTGGTGCAGCACCTGGTGACGGTGGCGCTCGGCGGCGGCTTTTTGCCCGACGAGCTGCTGCTTGAGGTGCGCAGCACCGCCGCCTACGCCGACCTGTCAGCAGAGGCTTGGCAATGGTGTCTGGACTTCGTCTCGCAAGGCGGCGCTTCGCTCGCCGCCTACCCCGACTACCACCGCGTGCGGCCCGACGAACACGGCGTCTGGCGCGTGCCCGACGCGCGCTTGGCGCGCCGCCACCGCGCCAACATCGGCACCATCGTGAGCGACGCCAGCATGGTGGTTCAGGTGCTGGGCGGCGCCAAGCTCGGCACCGTGGAAGAAAGCTTTGCCGCGCGGCTCAAAGCGGGCGACTGCTTCCTGTTTGGCGGCCGGGTGTTGGAGCTGGTGCGCGTGCAGGACATGACCGCCTGGGTGAAGCGCGCCAGTGGCAAACGGCCCGCGGTGCCGCGCTGGAACGGCGGGCGCATGCCGCTGTCCAGCGCCCTAGCCGACGCGGTGGTCGATCAATTGGCCAGCGCGGCGAGCGGCGTTTTCAACAGCCACGAGCTGCAAGCCGCAGAGGCCATGCTGGCGGTGCAGCGCGAGTGGTCGGCCCTGCCCACCCCGCAAACCCTGCTGGCCGAGACGCTGACCTCGCGCGAGGGCTCGCACCTGTTTTTGTACCCATTCGCCGGGCGCCATGTGCACCTGGGCCTGGCCAGCCTGCTCGCCTGGCGGGCAGCACAACACGCGCCGCGCACGTTTTCCATGGCGGTCAACGACTACGGCTTTGAGCTGCTGTGCGCCGATGCGGTGGATTGGCCCGCCCTGCTACCTTCGCTGCTGGCTGCGCCGCTGAACGAAGACGACTTGCTCGCAGAGGTGCTCGCCAGTCTCAACGCCAGCGAGCTGGCACAGCGCCGCTTCCGAGAAATCGCCCGGGTCTCTGGCCTTATCTTCCAGAGTCACCCGGGAGAGGCGCGCAGCAGCAAACAGTTGCAGGCATCGTCTTCCCTGTTTTGGGAGGTGTTCAAGAAGTACGACCCGGGCAACCGGCTTCTGCACCAGGCCGAAGCCGAACTGCTGCAGCTGGAACTCGACATCACCCGCCTGCGCAGCAGCTTGGCGCGAATGGCCAGCCAGACCCTGGTGGTGAAGCATTTGTCGCGACCAACCCCGTTCGCCTTTCCGCTGCTGGTGGAGCGCTTGCGCGAAAAACTGAGCAACGAAAAGCTGGCGGATCGGATTGCGCGGATGGTGGCGCAGCTGGAGAAGGCGGCGGGCGGGGCTTCTGATTCGCCTGCTGCTGGGGCGGTGTTGGAGACGCTGGCGCATGGGCGGGATGCGTTGGCGGATGGGGCTTCTCGGCGGCCTCGGCGGGAGCGGAAGGTGTCTCGGCCCTTGCCACCTTTGTAATTTTTTTGTCTTTGCTTTCTATCTTGCGTCGCGTGCCGGGTTTCGCCAGTGAACAAGCTGACGAAGGTTGACCTCAACCTGAAATCGGTCGGGTTTTGTGTGTAGAGAGATTGGGCGCCGCTTGACTGCGAGAGTGTGTTCGGCTCCGCCATCTGCGGGTGGCCAATTGTCAAAATCCCGGGACGGCCTGCCCCCAACCAAAACCATGCCGCGCTATCCTATCGGTCGTCTTTCACAACACCCCCACGAAGAGTTCTCTATGCACAATTTTGCGTCCTTGATCGGTTTTTGCGTGCTGCTGGCTGCTTGTGGAAAGCCATCGGGCACCGAAACGGTCTTGCCTTCAGGCTCCACCGTGTCCTCGCCTTCGCCTTCGTCTGCGCCAGTACCGGCGCTCAGTGCCGCAGGTCCTAGCCTTCTGCGCTTGAAGGCAACAGTCAAAGACGAGCCTTATATGGGCGAGCCGGCCTGTATGGTCACTTTCACCATTGAAAATCTGCACGACAAACAGCTTGCGGTGTTCTCGGGAACGTTCGTGCCTACGCAAGTGAGCACCGGCAAGGCGCTGACCACGGCGACCAAGTTTGCAGGGCTCAGTGCGGGCGTTGCCAAACTGCCGCTGGCACCCGGGGCCACTGGCAATCCCTGGAAGCAAAACGTGTTGGGGGCGGGTTGTGACGACATTGCGGTGCGTTTCGAGGGCAAGTTCCTGTGCGCGTTTGAGGGGCAGCCCTGCACTCCGGCGAATGTCGAGGCGCAGCAAGAGGGCTTGGCCTCTGTTACTGGATTGAGGGGATGATCCTGTCTTTCTTTTCGGCCCGACCCAAACAGCCGTGCCGCTGCTTCAAGAAAGCAGCCCAATGCCATGGTGATTGAAGCTGTGCCTTGGGTCTAACCCCCTTCAATTGCACGCCTCAAGCGCGCAGTGGCTCGTCGACTGGGAAGTGCACGCCACAGACGACTCCATGCACGCCGCGCACTTGGGTAGCGCTGCACCGCGCTGGCCGAGGACATCACCACCATCACGACCAAACCCGTGCTGCACGGTGACGACGGCTCTGCGTTGGGGGCCGCCGTGGTGCTGGCGGTGCTGTACTGGCTGGGCGCCAAGCCGCAGTACCCGCAGCCTCGCGCGAGCGCCGACAACACCTACGCAAGGTCGTAGTTCCCCACCGCCAAATACCACTGTGAGTTCTCCACCAAGGGCTTCGCAGACCTTGATGCCGTTCGTGCCTGGGCAGCTAAGTTCTTGCGTTGGTACAACGATGAGCACCGCTACAGCGGCATTCGATATGTCACCCCTGGCCAGCGCCGTTGCGGCGAAGATCGCGCCATCTTGGCCGCTCACCACGGCCGGGCAAGAGGCGCAAGCGGATGAGGGTGCGGACTTCCTCAATGGCGAAGGCGCTCGCGTTCCAAGCGAGCCCGGTCCCGACCCCGTGTCTGGCCGTGGGACCGGGCTGAGCAGCGCAGCGGCAAGCGGATCAGGGCTGGCGTTGTCTGAGCCGCAGGCCAGTTTAGCCAGACCCCGCTTGACGCGAGCAGCGCAAGGAACCGCGAAGTGGCCCGGTCTTCGGCTCGCCTTTCTTTTGCTTACTTTTCTTTGGCGAAGCAAAGAAAAGTGAGGCGCCCGCCGGGGCGAAACCCGCCACGCCTCTCAAACAAAAAACAGAACCAAAGCGCCCTGAGCCCCACAGCAGCAAACACCGGCCGCTAAGCTCAACGCCAATGGAACAAACCGCCGAACCCCACGCCACCGTGCAATGGGCCAATGAAACCCTGCACCTCCTGCCCGAACACGCCGTCTGGTGGCCAGCAAAAAACACCCTCTTCATCGCCGACCTGCACCTCGGCAAAGCCGCCAGCTACCGCAAGCTCGGCCAGCCCGTGCCTGCCGGCAGCACGCAAGACAACCTGCATCGCTTGACTTTGCTCATCGAAGCGCACACCCCGCAACACCTCGTTTTCCTGGGCGACTTCCTGCACGCAGCCGCCGGCCGCACACCCGAGCTGATGCGGGCGCTGCAACTGTGGCGCCAACAACACGAAGAAGTGCGCATGACGCTGGTGCGCGGCAACCACGACGACCGCGCGGGCGATCCGCCAACCGAAGCAGACATTGCGGTGGTCGACGAGCCCTGGCTGATCGGCCCATTCGCCGCCTGCCACCATCCGCAAACCCATGCCACCCATTTCGTGCTCGCCGGTCACGAGCACCCGGTGCTGCATCTGCGCGGCCCGGCGCGCGACCGGTTGCGTCTACCTTGCTTTGTGAGCGACGCGCGTCAGGCCACCTTGCCCGCCTTCGGTGCCTTCACCGGCGGCCATGCCGTGGAGCCTCGGCCCGGCCTCAGCCTGCACGCGGTGGGCGGTGGTGAAGTGTGGGCGGTGCCGATGCCGGCAGCCTTGGCGCCAACCCCAGCCTCGCACCGCGCTCTTTCACAACCGCCATAACGAAACTCTGCAAACACTCCCCAGCTGTGTGGCAGTCGTAAGCCCCGTGTGACATCCACTTCGGACCATGAAACAAACCAGCTTTGATCTGAACCTGAGCAGCCGAACGACCCGCAAGCAGCTGTTCCTCGCCCAGATGCAGCGTGTGGTTCCCCGGGCTGCGATCGTTGAGCTCATCGTGCCGTTCCACCCCGAGGGCAAAAACAGCCGTCCACCCATTGCGCTGGAGACAATGTTGCGGGTGCACTTCATGAAACAGTGGTTCAGCCTGTCGGACCCGGCGATGGAAGAGGCCTTCTTCGAGACCCCGCTGTACCGCGAGTTTGTCCAGCTCGCGGACCACGGCCGCCTGCCCGCTGAGAGCACCATCCTGCGCTTTGGCAGAACCCAAAGTCCACGCCATCGGATGGAGAAGCACAAGCTGGCCGATCAGATACTGGCCACGGTCAACGATATCCTCGGCGCCCAAGGGCTGCTGCTCAAGGTAGGCGCAGCGGTGGCTGCGACCCTGATTGGTAAGCGTTCCGCGAACCCATCTTCCCGTGGCTGGTTGAAACTGGGAATCTCGTCCCATTGCAACCAACCAAGAGGACGAGACGAAGATGGATCGAGAACAAATGCAGCGCTGCCTGGATGTGGTGGCGGCGTACTGGGCCTCTGGCCGGAAGGGCAAGGTGTGGGCCCAGGCCAATGGCGTGCCTGAGCGTACGTTGGCGAGCTGGTGCGCGCACGCCCGACGCTGGCAGGCGCGGTTGGACGGCGTGGTCCCCGCACCGAAGTCCCAACCCCGTGGCTTTGTGGCCGCTCACCTGGCGCCAGACGCTGCACCCAGCACGGTACGCATGCAGATGCTCTGTGGCGCCACGCGGCTCGAACTGCACTGGCCGCTCGCCCACACCGCTGAGCTGGCCAGCCTGATGCGCGCGAGCTGGGGCGATGATCCGCATCGACTGCATCTGGCTGGCGCTCGGCGCCAGTGACCTGCGCAGGGGCATTGACAAATGGCTGGCCCAGGTGGTGCATGGCTTTGCGCTGGGCGCGCTGGGCGCGCAGGCCCACCACGCCTACGTGTTCGCCAACCGACGGGCCGACCGGCTCAAGTTGCTGGTGTTCGATGGCCGTGGCATGTGGCTGTGTACCAGGCGCTTGCAGGTGGGCAGCTTTGCGTGGCCGCGCGAGGATTGGCCCATGCTCGAGAGCGCACTCACCACCACCTGCGATACGCCCGCACCAGCGGCCGCGGTGCCAGAGGCCGTACCCCAAACGCTGCAAGGCCTGCGCGATTTGCTGGAGCGCCTGCATGCTGAACTCAAGTTCCAAAAGGCCAGGAACGAGGCGCTGAGCTTTCTGATCGCACGGCTCAAGCGCTGGCGCTTTGGCTCCTCCAGCGTGTGGGTCTACCGCACGACCAACTTCATGCCCCAGCGTGCGGTGCTGTTCGACTTCTGCACCAGCCGAGGCGGCGAGCACCCCCAGCGCGTGCTGCAAGATTTCACAGGGACGTTGGTCACCGACGACCACAGCGGGTACCACAAGCTCCAGCGTGCGGGCGCCATCACCGGCTCCCTGTGCATGGCTTACGCCCGGCGCAAGCTGTTTGAGGCCCACAAGCTCAACGGCAGCCAAATCGCAGCCCACGCGGTGGCCTTGATCGCCAAACTGCACGAGGTGGAGCGCGATGCGCGAGAACTCGATCCCCCAGCGCGCCTGCTGTTGCGCCCAAGCCGCGCCAAGCCCATCGCCGATGCGCTGCACGCGTGGTTGCTGGAAAAGCGCCAGACATTGGCCAAGGCAGACACAACGGCCGAGGCAATCAACTGCAGCTTGAGCAACCGGCGCGCGCTTAAGCATGACCTGGACGACGGCCATGTGCCGATCGACAACAACGCCGTGGAAAATTCGATCTGGCCACTCTCAGTTGGCCGAAAAAAATGGTTGTTTGTGGGCTCCCAACAGGCTGGAGAGCGAGCCGCTGTGATGCTCAGCCTGATCGAGTCGGCCAAGCTCAATGGGCACGATCCGAGGGCTTATCTGAAGGACGTCTTCAAGCGCCTGCCGACGCCGAAGAACCGCGACCTGGAGTCGCTGCTGCCGCACAACTGGCAGCCTGCCGACAAAGCACCAGCGCCGACTGTGCCAGCCGCAGCCTGCGCGGTGACAGCCAACCCTGAACCAAGCGCCGCCGGATAACTCAGCCGCCATCGCCAGCGCAAAGTGGGTTGGCGGAACGCTTACAGCTGTTCGCCCCCCTTGCTGGACACCAAGCGATCGGCGCGCAGATCGCTCTGCTGCTTGTCAAGCGCAGGGGGGGGTAAACAGGTACGTCCCCCTCAGTGGTGGAGCACCTGGCGGATGGTGGCGGCCAGTTCGCTGGCCACAAATTTGGCCACGTAAGCATCGGCGCCCACAGATTTCACATGGGTTTCGTTGGCTGTTCCAGTGAGGGACGAATGGATCACAACCGGGATCGACTTGAACCGCTGGTCGTGTTTGATGTTGCGCGTCAGCGTGAACCCGTCCATCACCGGCATTTCCAGATCGGTCAGCACCAGCGCCACTTTGTCCCTCGCCGTCTTGCCTTCGGCCTGGGCCTCATCTTCAATGGCTTGCAGGCGCTCCCAGGCCTCCTGGCCCGTCTTGGTCATGATGTAGGGCGTGCCCATCGCTTTGAGCCCTTGTTCGATCATCATGCGCGCCACCGGGGAGTCGTCGGCCGCGAGGATGATGGCACCCTGGGGCAGGTTCACCATCGGGCCGACCAATTGCCGGGTGATGTCTTGTTGCTCAGTGGGCAAGACGTTGCGCAAGATTTGCTCCACATCCAGCACCTGAACCAGGCGGGATTTTTCGGCATCGCCATCCAGCTTGGCGATGCTGGTCACAAGCGAGCCGCCGTTGCCTTCTGCAGCCAGAACGTCGCTCCATTCGAGTCGCACGATCTCGTCCACCTCTTCCACGGCAAAGGCCTGGGTGGTTCGGGCGTATTCGGTGACCATCAAGATGTTGAGCCCGCGCTTGGGCAAGCAGCCCACCACCGCCGGCAGGTCGATCACCGGGATGATCTGCCCGCGAATGTTGGCAACGCCGAGCACATGGGCCGGGGCGTTGGCCATGGCGGTGATGACGGGCATGACCAATATCTCGCGCACCTTGAAAACATTGATGCCATAGAGCTCGCGGCGGTCGGTGCCCGGTGCTTCACCCAGACGAAACAAGAGCATTTCAAACTTGTTGTTGCCTGCGAGGTTGGTGCGCTCCTCGGCGTCGTGCAGCGAAGTGGTCATGCGGAGATGCTCCAGTTTTGGGTTCACGAAGGATAGAGGCCGAAGAGATCCGCCGAACCGCACAAGACACCTCAAAATGCGCCGCTGTTTGCGTCTTAGCCTGCCCAAGCTCCCATGGGCAAGCGGCTCCACCCCCGGGTTTGTGAGGGCAAACTTTTTCCCAATGTGTTGAAAGAGCGCCGGTTCAGGAAGAACAACTTGGGCTGCATCGAAGGTCAACCCTACGTGTGCGGGGATTCCTGCGCTGCAATTGCTGCTTGCCGAGCTGGGACAGCCCGGCAGCTGGTGCGCAACGGGGCCTGCGCCCCGCGTTGCGCTCAGTGCCGCTCGGGCACCTGCTCCGCTTCCTTGCCCCACACGCGGTTGATGCTGCGCCCGCGCGCGACCGCCGGGCGGGCCGCGATGGTGGCAGCCCAACGCTGCAAGTGGGTGTATTCGTGTACCGAGAGGAACTCGCCCGCTTCGTACAGCTTGCCCTCCACCAAGGTGCCGTACCACGGGTAAATGGCGATGTCGGCGATGGTGTATTCGTCACCCGCCATGAAGGCGCGATCGGCCAGGTTGCGCTCCAACACATCGAGCTGGCGTTTGACTTCCATGGCAAAGCGGTTGATGGGGTACTCGAACTTCTCGGGCGCGTAGGCATAGAAGTGCCCGAATCCCCCGCCCAAGTAAGGGGCAGAGCCCATTTGCCAGAACAGCCAGTTCAGCGTCTCGGTGCGCTGCGCTGGGGCCTTGGGCAGGAAGGCGCCAAACTTTTCGGCCAAGTAAAGCAGGATGGCGCCGGACTCGAACACACGCGTCGGTGGCTCGGTGCTGTGGTCGAGCAGGGCTGGAATTTTGGAGTTGGGATTGACGTCGACGAAGCCGCTGGCGAACTGGTCGCCCTCGTTGATTTTGATCAGCCAGGCATCGTATTCAGCGCCAGTGTGGCCCAGGGCGAGCAGCTCTTCGAGCATCACCGTGACCTTCACGCCGTTGGGCGTGGCCAGGGAATAGAGCTGCAGCGGATGCTCGCCCACGGGCAGCACCTTGTCGTGGGTGGGGCCAGCGATGGGGCGGTTGATGTTGGCAAATTTGCCGCCGCTGGCTTGGTCCCAGGTCCAGACGACAGGTGGGGTGTAGGTGGTTTTTTCGGTCATGGGTGAGGCAACTCGGTTGGATGGACGCGTGGGCGAATCGGGGCGTTGGTGTGGATGGTTCCGGGTTTCGCCGCTCAGGACGCAGGCCGCAAAACCGCAAACGGTGTGTTGCTCAGGGCGCCACGAGGCCCACCAGCAAGACCCTGCATCGTATGACGTGGCTCGCCAGCGTGCAGCGCAGCAGGTGCAGCGCCACAGGGTGTGGGGTTGACCGGTAGCCAATTGGCGCCGTCAAGCGGGTTGTGACAGGCCGATCAGATCTGATTGCGCTCAGTGCACAGCACCGGCCCCAAGCGCCAGGTCGCCGTCTGCCAGCAGCGCGCTGCGCAGCGCCAGCCGCAGCCCCCGCACCATCTCGCCCTGCGCCATGCTGGGTGCGCCCTGCTCCGGCAGGTACGGCACATGAACAAAACCGCCTCGGGTATGGCGCAGCGGGCGCTGTGTGGCCAGCGCGTGCATGAGCCCAAAAAACACATGGTTGCAGACGAAGGTGCCTGCGGTCTGTGAGACCTCGGCGGCCACACCTGCGCGCTGTAGCGCGGCCAGCATGGCCTTGATGGGCAAAGTGGTGAAGTAGGCAGCGGGTGCACCCGGCACCACCGGCGTGTCGACCGGCTGGCTGCCCACGTTGTCGGCCAAGGGCGCGTCGTTTACGTTGATGGCTACGCGCTCCAGCGAGATGGCGTTTCGACCACCGGCCTGCCCGACGCAAATCACCAGCGTTGGCTGGTGTTGTTGCAGCAGGCTTTGCAAGCGGTGCAGCGACTCCCCGAACACGGTGGGCAGCTGCACCGCCACCACCCGGTGCCCGGCGATCTGGCGGCCATGCAACGCTTTCACCGCCAACCAACTCGGGTTGAGCGAAGCGCCACCGAAGGCGTCGAAGCCGGTGAGCATGATTTTGGGCTGTGCCACGAGAGCTTGTCGCATCAGCCCCGCAGGGCGCCGGGCACCAGCCCCTGCAAGTCGTAAGGGCCGATGGCCGCGCGGATCAACCGCAGCGTGGGGTGGCCCACGGCAGCGGTCATGCGGCGCACCTGGCGGTTGCGGCCCTCCGCGATCACCAGCTCGATCCAGCTGGTGGCGATGTGCTGGCGAAAGCGCACCGGTGGATCGCGCGGCCACAGGTCCACGGGCTCGGGCATCAACCGCGCGCGCGCTGGGCGTGTCAGGCCGTCGTTCAGTCGCACGCCCTGGCGCAGCGCCATCAGAGCGGCCTCATCGGGCTGGCCTTCCACCTGCACCCAATAGGTCTTTTCCATTTTGTGGCGGGGGTCGCTGATGCGCGCTTGCAGCTGGCCGTCGTTGGTCAGCAGCAGCAGGCCTTCGCTGTCCGCGTCCAGTCGGCCGGCCACGTAGACACCGGGCACGCTGATGAAGTCTTTCAGCCCACGCCAGCGACCTTCCGGCGTGAACTGGCTCAGCACGCCGTAGGGCTTGTTAAAGCAGATCAATCGCGAGGCGTGGGCGGGAAGCACAGCGGAGAGCGAGGTGGAGAACACAGCGGAATTGGGGAGACGGCAGGTCCAAGCTGGGCAGTCTACCGGGGAACTTGTTCGGCGTTGCCTGGGTGTGACGAACCTGGACCGGCGCCTGGCCGCCATCAGGGCCGGGCAACGCGCTGGCGAATGTCTTGCAACTTGACTTGCAGACGCCTCTGGTGGTCGGGGCCGGGGCGCATCAGCATTTTTTTCCCAGCCGACATCGCCTCCAGTGTCGGATCTGCGTATTCGTGTCGCACCCAGGGGCGCAGCGATGGCACCGAGCCCTTGACCTCCATCAGGGTCACAGCCAGCGGCTGGGCGGGCACCGGCGTGGCAATAAGGTGATCCAGCACCTGAACCAAACGGTCGTTGAAATAGCGGCCCGGAAAACCAAGCTCCTCATAGGCGCTCTGAAACAAGGGGTAAAGGCTGCGGTACAGCGCCACGGCTTTCGCGCTGTCGACCGATTCGATCATCTGCACCAGCGGCTGGTAACGCTGGCTGTTCTCGGGCGCGATGGTCTCGCGGCCGTCGCTGCCTTGGCGGATGAGGAAGCGCTGTGAGGTGGGAATGACCGGCCAGCGTTTCGAGGACGCCTGCGCACGCGGCAAGTTGTCCACCGTGGCCACGGCGCGGCGCGCAAAGCCGTCAAGCTGCAAGAGGCTCAGCAGTTTCTGGCGACCCAGCAGTGCCAACAGCCGCTCGTTCAACAGCGCATCGGAGTCGCCCAGCGCGGGCAGCGCGGCGCTGTCGCCAGGGGGTGGCTCCACCGGGTGCGCGATGGCAGGCGGTGCGGCGGGCGCATCGGCCAGCGAGGGCTGCGCAGCGGGTGTGATCGGTGGCGAAGACGCGAGCGCGGGTTGTGCGTCGGCCGCGGCCTGCTGCGCGCGCTGGACATATGGCCAGCCAAAATAGCCCACTGCAGACAGCAGTACCAAGATGAAGATGAGCAGGGGCAGACGAGAACGCGATGGGGATGGAGAAGGATTCATGGTCTCGTTGCCTGTGTCGGAGAGGCCTCCCAACCTACGCCGCTGGTTCTCTCGTTGTTCCGCCGGGCGGGCATGGAGATGGCCGGCATCGGTATCCAGAGGCGAAGAAGACAATGGTTGGACTGAAAAAGAGGACTTTCCATGCCAGCCAGCAAATCACGACCACCACACCCCGATCCCACTGCCGACCCGGGCTCGGCGTTCGCGCAGGCGATCCTGCCGCTGTTTGCCAGCCTGCCCAAATCGAAGGAGTCCAAAAGTCAGTTGCCAAGGGACGATGCCCGCAAAAAGGCCAACGCAGCCGCCGCAAAAGCCGCGTTGGCGGCCGGCGCCCTGGCATTGCCACCGGGCGTGTTGGGCTGGTTGACGATCCTGCCGGAGATGGTGGGTGTGTGGAAGATTCAAAAGCAGCTGGTGGCCGACATCGCGGCGCTCTACGGTAAGCAGACCACGCTCACGCCCGAGCAGGTGGTGTATTGCCTGTTTCAACACACGGCGGCGCGGGGGGTGGGCGATCTGGTGGTGCGTGTCGGGCAGCGCACGCTGGTGCGCCGAGCCTCGCCGCGCCTGATCGGCAGCATCAGCCGACGCATCGGCTCGGTCCTGGCCAAGCGCACGCTGGGCCGGGGCGCCACGCGCTGGCTGCCCATCGTGGGTGCGGTGGGTGTGGGCGCGTACGCTTATTGCGATACCGCGCAGGTGGCGGCCACCGCCATCGACCTGTTTGACGGCGTGATTGAGGTGCAGGCTGTGCTTTTGGACGACAAACCCGTTGCTTGAAGGGCGCCCATTGAGACGCCACGTCTGTTCGACTTTCGTCTCTGGGAAACCAGAGAGGTCGCCTGGGGGCAGCGACCCCAAGGACAATGGCGGCCATGAACCGCCTTCACCCCAAAAAGCTGCTGCTGACCAAATGGACCGCCGTCGCCCCGCAACACAAAGACAAGCACTTTATGGTGACAAAGGTGGTGCTGCCAGATGTGCCCGGTGAGGCGATCGAATGGGTGGAAATCGAAGCGCTGTTTTCGCGCGTGGTGCAGCGGATTGCCTGGCGCGAACTCAAAGACCCAGAGCGTTGGCGCCAGGGCTGGGTTTGACGGTTGGTGACCGCTCAGGGCACCAGCCATTCGACGCGCTGTTCGTCCAGCTTGGCACGGCGGTGACCGGCACGGCTGAGCTCCAGCCAGTCCATCGACAACACCTCACCGCGCAACACCGCCAACTGCGGTGCGTCCAGCCAGGGCTCGGTCGTTTCGGCCAAGCGTTCGCCGGGCGCTCGCGCGGCCAGGTAGTCGCTGGCCGATGGGGACTGCCGCACCCGTTCCCAAGCGGCCTTGGCCTCGTCGTCGTTGCGCGACACGCTGAACCGCAGTTGTAGACGCAGTTGCCAGTGCAGGCGCGGGCTCCAGCACAGCAGGCTGGCCCTGGGCTGGGCCAACAGCTCGGCCACCTTGGGGCTGCGCGAGTCGGTGTAAATCAGCAGTTGCTCGGTCGAGCGCCGCACCTCGCGCAGCACCACGGTGCGCGCTTGCGCCAGCCCGTCCAGATCGGTGGTCGCCAGCACGGGTGTGCGCC